>Ga0209709_10000104_pt1 | contig 75908 bp, 63 predicted proteins | sample ArcticOcean_MG_C_2_FD_187435 | JGI IMG/M metagenome (GOLD analysis project Ga0209709, IMG submission 187435) | Marine microbial communities from western Arctic Ocean - ArcticOcean_MG_CB4_136 (SPAdes) (version 2) | ecosystem: Environmental > Aquatic > Marine > Oceanic | place: Arctic Ocean...
AAAGAGATTAATCAAGCCAATTTACTTAAACATCTTATGATTTTAAGTAATTCTAATAATGTTTACCCTCAGATTAGGGGTGAAATTTATAATGAGCTAGATGATTTATCTACATGGCTTAATAAAAATTCAGAGATTAGATTTTCTAAGTTTTATCAAAACCAAATAAGTCAATTTAAGTCCCAACCTGAACTTATTTCTCCCTTAAAAACTGAAAAAATACCGGATGGCTCGCCTATTGGTTCAATTGTATGTGATTTTTAATTATGAATGTAAATTTAATTAGCGACACTTTTACTATTCCTTCAAAAGAAATGTTAAACTCAATGATGGAGGCGAAAGTTGGTGATGATGTTTTTAAAGAAGATCCAACATTAAATAAGCTTGAAGAAAGGGTCGCTAAATTATTTGGTAAACAAGCGGGTTTGTTTTTTCCTTCTGGAACAATGTCTAATCAAGTAGCTATTAAAATCCATACTCAACCTGGTGATCAGTTAATTTGTGATCACTATTCTCACATATATCACTATGAGGGTGGAGGTGTCAGCTTCAATTCTGGCGTTTCTTGTCGATTAGTTGAAGGTAGTAGAGGGTTGTTAAATAAAGATCAAATTGAAGAAGTAATAAATCCTTCAGATTTTTATCATAGTCCTCCAACAACATTAGTAAGTCTTGAAAACACATCTAATAAAGGAGGGGGGGCATGCTATAACTTGGAAACACTTAGGTCAATTAGCTTATTGTGTAAAAAAAAAAATATATCAATTCATCTTGATGGTGCGAGAATATGGAATGCTATGATAGCGACAAACACAAACGCTATTGATTACGGAAAATTATTTGATACTATTTCTGTCTGTTTTAGTAAAGGTTTGGGTTGCCCAATTGGTTCAATGCTATTAGGAAGCACTGAAACTATAAAAAAAGCTATTAGGTTTCGAAAGGTTTTAGGTGGAGGTATGCGACAAGTAGGATATATTGCTGCTGCTGCAAACTATGCTCTAGATAATAATATTATTGATTTGGTAAAAGATCATGAAAAAGCAATAGAACTTGGAAGTGTTTTAAAAAATCTATCTTATGTTGATTTAGTTCAACCTATCGATACTAATATTATAATATTTTCTTTAAAAGCAGAATGTAATGAAAATGATTTTATTAAAATTTTAGAAAAAAATAATATAAGATTAATTCAGCTTGGAAAAGGAAAAATTAGAATGGTGACTCATAGAGACTACACTAACGAACAGCATCAATATACTATGAAAATACTATCTAATTTAAAATTTTAACTATGATAAGTTCTAAAATGTTTTATTATTCACTAATAGCATTTATTTTTGCTTCATCTTGTAATGAAAATGTTTTAATGAAAGAAAACTCGAAACTACCACCTCCAAAAGCTGAAAAAATTCCCTATCAACACAAAATACATGATGATATTAGAGTTGATAATTATTATTGGCTTAGAGAAAGAAATAACCCAGAAGTAATTGAATATTTAGAAAGGGAAAATGATTATTACAACAAATTGACAATACAATCAAAACCTATTCAAAAAGAATTATTTTTTGAAATGAAAGCTAGAATTAAAGAAGATGATAGTTCTGTTCCATATTTTTATAATGGATACTGGTATATAACCAGGTTTGAAATTGGAAAATCATATCCGATATACACCAGAAAGAAGGATTCTCTATCTGCTAATGAGGAGATATTAGTTGATGTGAATATAGAAGCAAAAGGTTATGAATACTTTAGTCTTGTTGGAATTAATATTAGTCCTGATAATTCAAAAATGTCATATGCAATTGATACTCAATCTAGAAGAAAATATACGCTTTATGTTAAAGATTTAATTACCAATGAAAATATTAAAACAAATATTAAAAACACAACTGGAGGTAGTGTATGGGCAAATGATAATAAACATTTATTTTACACAAAAAAGGACCCCAAAACCCTAAGGTCAAATGAAGTTTATAGGTGTAATATAGAATTTAAAGATGTCAATGAATTGATTTATACGGAAGCTGATAATACATTTGAGGTTGGGATTGGTAAATCTAAATCTAATGAATATATTTTTATATCATCTTATAGTACATTGACAAGCGAACACCAATATTTAAATGCAAATAACCCAACTGATAATTTTAAAAAAATACAAGAAAGAATAAGAGGACTTGAATATAGTGTCTCTCATTACAATAATTTTTTCTATATAATAACAAACCATAATAACTCCTATAACTTTAAACTTGTTAAAGCTCCTTTAAATAATACGGAAATTAAACATTGGACTACAATTATTGATCACAGAAAAGATGTATTGTTAGAGGATATAGAGTTATTTGAAAACTTTTGGGTTACTAGTGAAAGACACAATGGATTAAATCAATTAATAATTCATTCATGGGATGATGACCCAAGCTATTCTCTTCCAATTGAAGGAGAAACCTATAGTTTGTATAGTGTATATAATCCTCAATTTACTAGTTCTAAGTTAAGGTATTCTTATAGTTCTTTGTCTAATCCACCTTCAATAATGGAGTTCGATATGTACTCAAAGGAAAATGTTATTTTAAAAACTCAAAAGGTTCTAGATGATGATTTTAATTCAAATAATTATGTAGAAAAGAGAATTTGGGCTGAAGCCACTGATGGGGTCAGAATACCAATATCATTGATTTATCATAAAGAAACTAAACTTTCAAAAGACACACCTCTTCTTCAATATGCTTATGGATCATATGGAATAACCAGAGATCCATACTTTTCATCTACACGATTAAGCTTGTTGAATAGAGGTTTTATATATGCAATAGCTCATGTTAGAGGTGGAGAATACCTTGGACGTTCTTGGTATGAGGAGGGTAAACTATTCAAAAAGAAAAATACCTTTAGTGATTTTATATCATGTTCAAAATTCTTAATAGATCAAGGCTACACATCCTCCAAACATCTTTATGCTTATGGAGGTTCAGCTGGAGGTTTATTAATGGGTGTTGTTTTAAATGACTCACCTGAAATATATAATGGAGTAATTGCAGCAGTTCCTTTTGTTGATGTTATAACAACAATGTTGGATGAAACAATTCCTTTAACAACGGGAGAGTACGATGAATGGGGTAACCCTAAAGATAAAGATTATTATAATTATATGTTGTCATATTCACCATATGATCAAGTTAAGAATCATGCATACCCAAATATATTGGTTACCACAGGTTTACATGATTCACAGGTTCAATATTGGGAGCCAGCAAAATGGGTAGCAAAACTTCGAGATTATAAAACTGATTCAAATGTTATTTTTCTTCATACAAATATGAATACTGGTCATGGTGGTGCCTCAGGTAGGTTTGATTCACTAAAAGAAGTAGCAAAGGATTATGCTTTTTTATTACAATTAGAGGAGCAAGTAGATTGAGTTATTTTATTTAAATTTGTAAGCAATTATTAAAAATAATAGAAAATTACTCTGGTTTGATTTATAATAACGTACTTGAATTAATTGGAGGGACCCCTCTAATTAAATTAAATAGATTAGTTAAAGGTTTTTCTGGCAAATATTATGCTAAATGTGAAGCATTTAATCCAGGTCATTCTAATAAAGATAGAATTGCTCTACATATTATAAAGGAAGCTGAGGATAAAGGTCTTTTGAAACCAGATAGTACAATTGTTGAAACAACGTCAGGAAATACTGGATTTAGCCTTGCTATGGTTTCATTAGTAAGAGGTTACAAGTGCATATTAGCGGTTAGCTCAAAGTCTTCAAAGGACAAAATAAATATGTTAAAATCAATGGGAGCGAAAGTTTATGTTTGTCCAGCGAATGTTTTATCTGATGATCCTCGTTCATATTATCAGGTAGCTAAGAGGATAAGTAAAGAAACAAAAAACTCATTTTATGTTAATCAATATTTTAATGATCTTAACACAAGGGCTCACTATCTGTCAACAGGTCCAGAAATATGGAATCAAACAGAAGGAAAATTAACTCACTTAGTTGGTTGTTGCGGAACTGGAGGAACTTTAACTGGATCAGGAAAGTTTTTAAAAGAACAAAATACCAATATTAAAATAATTGGTGTTGACGCCTACGGCTCAGTATTAAAAAAATATCACGAAACAGGTGAATTTGATAAAAATGAAATCTACCCAAATAGAATTGAAGGTTTAGGTAAAAATTTAATTCCATCGGCTACTGATTTTTCTGTAATTGATAGCTTTATAAAAGTTACCGATGAAAAAAGTGCACATATGGCTAGAAAAATTGCTAAAAATGAAGGAATGTTTGTTGGATATACTTCTGGAGCTGCCATGCAGGCTGTAGCTCAACTTAATAATCAGGGGATGTTTGATGATAAAAGTAATGTAGTTGTTATTTTACCAGATCACGGCTCAAGATATATGAGTAAGATTTATAATGATGAATGGATGAATAATCAAGGATTTAACAAAAATGATGAAGAAATTGTTCATCAAATTGAATATATTTAGATATGAAAGATTTATTTGCTAGAATTCAACAAAATAAAGGTCCACTAGGTAAATGGGCAAAACATGCAGAGGGATATTTTGTTTTTCCCAAACTTGAAGGCCCAATTGGCAATCGAATGTCTTTTAACGGAAAAGAAGTTGTTACTTGGAGTATAAATGACTACTTGGGTCTAGCAAATCATCCAGAAATTAGAAAAGTTGATGCTGATGCTGCTTTAGAATATGGCTCTGCCTACCCGATGGGTGCGAGAATGATGTCTGGTCATACTGAATTGCATGAACAGCTTGAAGTTGAACTTGCAGATTTTGTTCAAAAGGAATCTGCCTACCTTTTAAATTTTGGTTATCAAGGTATTTTATCAACTATAGATAGTCTTGTTAGCAAAGATGATGTGATAGTTTATGATGTTGACTCACATGCATGTATCATTGATGGAGTAAGGCTTCATCACGGTAAAAGATATACATATCAACATAACGATATAGAAAGTTTAGAGAAAAACTTAATAAGAGCAACTAAAATAGCTGAACAAACTGGAGGAGGCATACTTGTAATTTCTGAAGGTGTTTTCGGCATGAGGGGTGAACAAGGAAAGTTAAAAGAAATAGCAGCCTTAAAAAATAAATATAATTTTCGTTTTTTAGTTGATGATGCTCATGGATTTGGAACTTTAGGCAAAAATGGAGCTGGAGCTGGTGTTGAACAAGGAGTTCAAGATGAAATAGATGTCTATTTTGCAACGTTTGCAAAATCAATGGCTTCAACTGGTGCATTCGTTGCAGCGGACAAAGAAATAATTGATTATTTAAAGTATAATATGCGTTCTCAAATGTTCGCAAAGTCTTTACAGATGGTTTTAGTTAAAGGAGCCCTAAAAAGATTAGATATGCTCAGAACCAGGCCGGAATTTAAAGACAAACTTTGGAGAAATGTAAATTCTTTACAAGATGGTTTAAAAGAGAGAGGTTTTGATATTGGATTAACGAAAAGTTGTGTTACTCCAGTATATTTAAAAGGAAGTATTCCTGAAGCTATGGTTTTAGTGAAAGATTTAAGAGAAAATTATTCAATATTTTGCTCTATTGTTGTGTATCCTGTAATTCCAAAAGGATTAATATTACTTAGACTAATCCCTACCGCGTCTCATAACTTAGAAGATGTTTCTATGACTCTTAATGCATTTTCGAAAATCAGAGAAAAGTTAGAAAAAGGAACCTATAAAAGATTATCTGAATCTATAGCCTTTTCTGTTAGTCATTAAGCATTACTGGCATTACAAGCATTGTAATCTCTTCTCCTGTATCATTTTTTTCGACGGGTGTAATTAGTCCAGCTCGGTTTGGAAGTGACATAGATAATTTAATAGATGACGAATTCAGATTATTTAGCATTTCAATAACAAACCTAGAATTAAATCCAATTTGCATATCTTCTCCTGTATACTCACAATCTAATCTTTCATCGGCCTTATTACTATAATCAAAATCTTCAGCAGAGATATTAAGTGAAGACCCAGCAATTTTTAACCTTATTTGATGAGTAGTTTTATTAGAAAAAATACTTACTCTTCTAACCGTATTTAAAAACAAAGCACGGTCAATTATTAAAACATTAGGATTTTCTTTAGGAATGACAGCCTCATAATTAGGATATTTTCCATCAATCAATCGACATGTGAGTGTTGATGATCCAAAAATAAATTGAGCATTGGTATCATTATATTCAATTTTAATATCATCTTCATTACCTAACATTATTCCTTTTAGTATCTGCAAGGGTTTTTTAGGCATTATAAATTCTGCACTTTTTTCGGTATTATAATCGGTTCTTGAATATTTAACCATTTTGTGAGCATCTGTAGCAATAAAATTTAAGCCTTCAGAACTAAATTGAAAAAAAACACCACTCATTACCGGGCGTAAGTCATCATTTCCTGAAGCAAACAAGGTTGAATTAATTGAGGTAGAAAGCACATCACCTTTAATAGTTGTAGAGCTAGGATCTTTGATGCATAAAGCTTTAGGAAATTCGTCACCTGGCACATAAGCAACTGCGTATTTACCATTGTTAGCACTAATTTCAATAGTGTTTGATTCCGTTTTAATAAAAGTTAGCGGTTGTTCCGCAAAAGTTTTTAAAGTATCAATTAATAACCTTGCAGGAATAGCTAATGAATATATATCTGTTGATTCAATATTTATACTAGTTGACATTGTTGTTTCAAGATCTGATGCAGATAAGGTCAAAGTTTCATTATTTACTTCAAACAAAAAATTATCAAGAATTGGAAGTGAATTTGTGGAATTTACAACACCACCAATAATTTGTAATTCTTTTAATAAGGCTACACTTGATACAATGAATTTCATTTAAATTAGGATTTAAATCAAAGATATTTTAAATGATCTTTAATCAAAAAAGAACTTATACACATTTGTTAACTAATACCTCTTTTGACGTTTAGCAACAATATAATTTAAGGTTATTAATGCCAATAAAGGAGTAATTAAAATCAGTACATATCCATAATAAGAACGATTGTTAACTTTGATTTGGTTAAATAAATTTATTTTAATTTTTTTTGATCTAACTTTTGTTATAAAATTTTGATCAATAAGGTAATGAACACTATTCATTAAAAATTTTTTGTTTGAATAAAAATTATTTGTCCATTTATCATAACCTAACTCAAGAGGGTTGTCGTTTTCTGTTTGATTTTCTCCAAATTGACCATCACTGATTAATATCAACTTACTAATGCCGTCATTTTTTTTGATTATATCTTTTATTGGAGAAATACGATTTTTAAAAAGTGACTGATAAACTCCTTCAGAAAGTACAGCAAATGGTTTTGATTTTAAATTAAATTTGTCAGGTTTTAAGGAGTTAATTGCAGAACTTAAATCAACAACAGATGGAATTGCTTGTAATTGAATGTAGTTTGAAGATGCAGCTAAATAATTATGGTTCATGGTGCTTGTTAACGTGTCAATTGGACTAACGAATCTAAACCATAAACTTCCAATGTTAGTTCTATTGATTATCGTATTTTTTGGTTTACTCATAGGATAGTATACCCATGGAAACGGAACATATTGAGTTTGATTGCCCTTTCCATTTGCTATAACTAAAGGAGCACAATACATGTCTTTAACTAACTCTGTGTTAATTCTCAAACCATAGTTAAAAAAATAATCATCTAATCCAATGTCATTTTTTTCTGCAACGGCTATACCATTGTTTTTAAATAATGAATCAATGTTAATTTTGATTCTATCTATTAACCATAATATATTTCCACCATTAATTTGATATTGATCCAGAATAAATTTTTCTTCTGAAGTAAATATTTCTTTTGGATTTGATATTATCAAAAGAGGATATGTTATTAAATTATCAAGTGTTTCTTTTGGATTATGTTTATATTTTTTAAAATCAAATACTGATACTTCATAATACATTTGAAGACTTTTTAACCAATCTGAAATTTTAAGTCTGGAGCTTGTGCCATGGGAAGTTATGAAAGCTAATTTTGTTTTGGAATTATTAGTTAATCTTTGAATTCCATTAATTATTTTATACTCTAGTTGTTCAATTCCATTAATTATTTTTTGTTCATCTGAATCTCCAAGGCTCGCTTCTATTAACGAAATCAAAACTGATTGATTACCGTCATTTAAAATAGCCCAAGGAAAAATAATTTTTTTCTCTATACTTTGATTTTTTGTATCAACTATATATTCAGGTTTCATTCCATAAGAAGCCATTTGACTTATTAAATCCTCAATAGATAAATCATCATTGAATGGATTAATGAAATTAACTTTAAAATTATTATTTATAGATTTGAATGAATTGAGAAGTTCATCTGTTTCTATTGATAATTTTCTGTATGAGCTTGGTAAGTCACCAGATAAAAAAACATCAATCCTTATCTCTTGTTTAATTTTTTTAACTAAGGAAACCGTGCTTGGAGTTAAAGTAAATCTATTATTATTTGTTAAATCAATTTTATAATCTAAAGTCTGAGAAATGAGCATAACAAAAACCCCAAAGAATAGATATAAATTAATTATGATCTTATTATTCATTTATTGATGTCTAGATTTATTAAGAAAAAACAAGGACACTCCCATTAGTAAAACATCTAAGCCAACAAAGTAGCCAATATCAATTATTGGCATAACTCCACTAATAAATTTGGAGTAATGTTCCTGACTTCCGATATTTAAAATAAGCTCATATAAAAAGTCTGAATTTGAAAGAACTGACAATTGATTAAATAAAAAATATTGAAGAAAACATATAAATGAGCTGGCTATAAAAACAGTTATCTGGTTTTTAAAAATTATTGAAATTGGAAGACACAAACTAATGAAATTTGACCCTAGAAGTAATAAACCAAAATAACTTCCAATAATGACCTGAAAATCAACTTGACTGTCTGGTGACGAAAATTGAAAGACATATATTATATTTATAATAGAAGGTGAAATAGAAAGAATAAATAAAAACAAACATCCAAAAAATTTAGACCATAAAATATTTATAAGCGAGATAGGTTTTGAAATTAAAAGGTCAATTGTGCCAGATTGAAATTCTTCGCTAAATGATCTCATTACAATGATCGGTATTAAAACAATTAACATCCATGGTGTTATGGTGAAAAATTCATTAAAATCTATGAAGCTTTTTTGAAAGAAATTGTAATCATTTTGAATAACTATAAAAAGAAGTGTGTTAAATGTCCAAAATATCCCAAGAATTATATATCCTATAGGAGTAATAAAAAAATACTTTATTTCTTTAAAAAACAATACTAACATGTTTAATTAAATATAATTGTTACTGCGTCTCTGTAATTTAGTCCGAATAAGCTACTTGCACTCCCAACTGTTGAAGGATTGCTTTTGTAAATGGCTAATTCTAAATGACCTGCAGTATTAAATAAAGCAATCTTTTTTCCGTCTTCTTCTCTTTTAGCTTTATCTATATTAAAATCTATTGCCTCACTATAATTATTAAATATTTTTTCAAACTTTATTGTTCTTGCATTTATAACAAAACTTCTTGACTTACCAATATCCTTAAATATAGTTTCTGTTATATTAGTAATTACATTTCCATAGTTATCAATATAAATAACACTTCCTAAAATTTTATTTTTTAAATTATTTATTACTGGGTTTACATTTGTTAATTCTAGAATAGAATTAATTTTTTTGCCAATAACCTCCAATTCACCTTTTCTTGAAATATGACCTGCTATTTTAACAAAAACATCTAAAATAGGAAAACTTGTAACAATATTTTTATGGATGTTTATTGAGACTATAATATCTGCTTTTTTATTATTTATTATTAATGAGAAAATACCATTATCAGCACCTATAAAATAATGTCCATCAAACATCATTACCAAATGTTTATTTTCTGGAGTTAATTCTGAATCTACTCCAATAAGATGAATTGTTCCTTTGGGAAAAGATTTATACGCGTTTTTTAAAATATATGCAGCTTCAGTAACATTATAAGGGCTGATTTCGTGACTTATATCAAATATATTTATATTATTAAGTTCAGAAAATAAGGCAGCTTTAGTAGCAGAAACAAAATAATCTTTAGTTCCAAAATCTGTAGTTAAAGTAACAATGCTCATACTATAATTTAATATCAATTTTCAATCAAAAGATGTACATTTGAAAATAATCAACAATGTAACAAAAAAATAATTTTTTATAACTCTTCTTTGTATTGAATGAACTTGAAATTATATTATCTGATATAAATCCACAAGAATTTTTTGGAAATCAAAATAGTAATTTAGAATTATTGAAGTCATATTATCCTAAACTTAAGATAATAGCAAGAGGAAATAAAATTAAAGCTTTTGGTGAAGCAGTTGTCCTTGAGGAATTTGAAAAAAGAGTTGATATGCTTTCAGTTAGATTTGCCAATGAAAACTATTTAGATGTTGATGAAATTGAAAGACTTTTAATGACAGACAGTGATGAGCTTTTGAAATTTAAAAATAATGAGTCCTTTATAATTCATGATGTTAGAGGCAAAGTAATAAAAGCTAAAACTGTTAATCAGTTAAAGTTAGTGAATTTGATAACTCAAAATGATATGGTTTTTGCAATTGGACCTGCAGGTACAGGAAAAACATATACCGGTATTGCGATGGCAGTTAAGGCTTTAAAAGAAAAAAAAGTTAAGCGAATTATTTTAACGAGACCTGCTGTAGAAGCTGGAGAAAACCTTGGTTTTTTACCTGGAGATTTAAAAGAAAAATTAGATCCATATATGCAACCACTCTATGATGCATTGAAGGATATGATTCCTGCAGATAAACTTAAATCATATATCGAAAAGGAAATAATTCAAATTGCACCATTAGCATTTATGAGAGGACGAACTCTAGACAATGCCTTTGTAATACTTGATGAAGCACAAAACACTTCACATTCTCAAATGAAAATGTTTTTAACTAGAATGGGGTCAAATGCAAAATTTATGATAACTGGTGATCCTGGTCAAATTGATTTACCAAAGAAAATTATTTCAGGATTAAAAGAAGCATTAATAATTTTAAAAAAAATCTCTGGAATTGGAATGGTTTTTTTAGATGACAGTGATGTTATTCGTCACAAAATTGTTAAAAGAGTTATTAATGCCTATAAAAATATAGAAGATCAAAATTAATCTATGAATAAAACTATTACAAAAACAAAATTTAATTTTAAAAACCAACAATCTAAGTATACTGGTAAAGTCAGAGAAGTATATAAGCTTGATAACGAAAAGCTAATAATGATAGTAACAGATCGAATTTCAGCATTTGATGTAGTTCTTTCAAAAGGAATCCCATTTAAAGGACAGATTCTCAATCAAATTGCTACTAGAATGATGGATAAAACAAAAGATATTGTACCAAATTGGATTACTGAAACTCCAGACCCTAACGTTGCAATTGGTTTAAACTGTGTTCCATATAAAGTAGAAATGGTTATTAGGGGATATTTAGCTGGACATTCTGCAAGAGAATATTCAAAGGGTAAAAGGAAATTATGTGGAGTTAATCTTCCTGAAGGTTTAAAGGAAAATGATAAGCTTCCCAAACCAATTATAACTCCAGCAACAAAGGCTGACAAGGACCATGATGAAGATATTTCAAGAGAAGAAATTATTAACAAGAACATAGTTTCTTTAGATGACTATCTTTTGATTGAAAAGTACACATACGAATTATTTCAAAGAGGCAGTGAATTAGCATCAAAACAAAATTTAATTTTAGTTGATACGAAGTATGAATTTGGAAAAACAAAAGATGGAAAAATTATTTTAATTGATGAAATTCATACTCCAGATTCTTCAAGATATTTTTACAAAAAAGGTTATGACCAAAGGCAATTAAAATCTGAACCACAGAAGCAACTTTCAAAAGAGTTTGTGCGTAAATGGTTGATTTCAAATGATTTCCAAGGTTTAGATGGGCAAATAGTTCCTGAAATGAGTGATCAGTATGTAAATGAAGTTTCTGAAAGATATATTGAATTGTATGAAAAAATAATGGGAGAAAAATTTCGAAAAGCTGATACAAAAAATATTGATGAGCGTATTAGAAAAAACATTTCTAATTATTTATGATAACCTATAATACTATTTATCGATTCATGAGGCTTCATCCACTTTGCTGATTTATATTTTTTAAACCATGTAAGTTGCCTTTTGGCGTATCTCCGGGAATTTTTTTTAATTTCCTCTATCACATTCTTTTTTTTACATTCCCCGTTCCAATAAGGTAACCATTCTTTATATCCAACTGTTTGAAGAGCTCTCAAATGTTTCATTTTATTAAGATATTTAGCTTCAATTTCTAATCCATTTTCTATCATTTGATCAACTCTGAAATTAATTTTATTATAAAGCTTGTCTCTATCCTCATTAATAACATAAATGTGTTCTTTAAAATTTCTTTTTTGATTAATTCTACCTAAAAAACTGGAATAAGGAGTTTTAGATTCAATAGATACAGATAAAGCTCTAATTATTCTTCTATGATTATTTAAATCAACCTTGTTGTAGTATTCAAAATCTATCTTTTTTAATAAGTTTTGAATATGAGTTAACCCTTTATTTATATATATATTATTAACTTCATCAAGAGTATGCTTTGATATGTTTGGTAGTGAGTCTAGTCCGAAAAGAATTGAATGTGCATATAAGCCAGAGCCTCCTACTAAAATTAAATTTTTAGTTTTTTTAAATAGATTGTTTATGATATTTATTGCTTCTTTTTCATATTCTCCAGCAGATAAGTGATCTAACACACTTCTATCCTGAATAAAATGATGATTGATTTTATTTAATTCATCTTTTGATGGAGGAGCAGTTCCAATTTTCAATTCTTTATAAAATTGTCTAGAATCACATGAAATAATTTCAGTTGAAAAATGCTTAGCAATTTCTATTGCAATTAAAGATTTACCTACAGCTGTTGGACCTCCAATGTAAATAAGATTTTTATCACACATCATTTAAGTTTTTACCACAGTGATAGCAAAAAATAGAGTCATCAGGATGGTCACTAGTCATACAATGTAAACATGCTTGAGTATTAAGGTCTATTTTTTTATTCTGATCAGTTAGTTCAACAGTTACAATTCCAGTTGGAACAGCAATTATTCCATATCCCATTATCATAATTACAGATGCAATAAATTGACCTATTGATGTCATTGGGGCAATATCTCCATAACCAACGGTTGTAAGAGTTACTATACACCAGTAAATACTCTTTGGAATACTTGTAAAGCCACTTTCATCGCTTTCAACCAGATACATTAATGTTCCAAAAATTATACAGATAACTAAAACACTAAAAATAAAAACTCCGATTTTTGCTCTACTTGATATTAATGCTTTCATTAATATATTTGACTCCCCGACATATCTAGTCATTTTTAATATTCTAAAAACTCTTAAAAGTCTTAGCGCTCTAAGTGCAACAAGAGATTGAGTTCCAACTAAAAAAAGTGATAAATATTTTGGTAGTGTGGATAATAAATCAATAATACCATAAAAACTAAACACATACTTTATTGGTTTGTGAACAGCAATAAGTCTTATTATATACTCAATTGTGAAAATAGCTGTAATTACCCATTCAGAAATATTCAAAAAATAACTGTAGCGGTTATAAAAGCTATCAATACTTTCAAGAGCAACAAGAACAACACTTAGAATGATGATAATTAATAAAACTAAATCAAATAGCTTTCCGGAAGGAGTATCTGCTTCATATATAACCTCGTGTAGTCTATGTCTCCAATTGTTAGATTTTTTTATCATTATTATAAAATTACAAAATAAACATTCACAGTTAAAAGTTACAATTGAATTATTTCTTTAAACTTTTTTAGCGTCATATAATTATATACTATTGAGAAAACATCTTGATTATGATCTATTTTAACAAGTCTATTTCTAATTCTATCCAAAGATTTGATTTGATTATTTAGTTCATAATATCCAAAACCTTTAATTAAATAATTTTCAATTAAAACAAAACTTTTTTCATTAATACTTCTTCCTTTGTCAATCATTATAAATGTAGGAAAAGTAAATTTTAAATTCTTAAAAAGATTTTTCATTCTTTTATTGTATGACTTTGAACCTTCTTTAGAACAACAAGCTCCTTTACATAATTTAATATCATATTGATTACATACACTCTTATTATTTGACAAAGAGGTTAGGTTTTGGCATAGGTTATAATCATTTATCCATAGATTTAATTTATTCAATGCATTAATTTTATTATTGAAAACAAATAAATATTGTTGTTTGTTTTTTATTTGTTCAACTTTTAAATTATCATAACCATTTGTGTCCTTAATCAATCTAATACCTATGGGAAACAATTGATATTTATATATCAAATTTAATTTAGGTTGATTTTCTTTTATTTCTTGCTGTTCCTTTAGTAAAGCCAGTAATTCATTTCCAGTTTGATCATAACTAATTTTATCAATTTGATTTTGAATTTTAATTGCTTTTGATCCTAAAGAAGTTAAATGTGTATTTACTCTTTTTTTTAAATTCTTGCTTTTTCCAATATAAATTATAGAATCTTTATCGTATATGTAATAAACTCCTATTTCACTTGGTATTTGATCAATAATCTTTATGTATTTAGATTTAATATTTGGTTGGTGAAGTCCTTTAATATAGCTGTTTAAAATAATCTTCTTTTTGTCCTTTTGAATTAACAACTCAAATAGTTTTACTGTAGCAAGAGCGTCTCCTTGAGCTCTGTGTCGATCGCTAATTGGTATTCCCAGGTTTCTTACTAATCTTCCTAGCTTATATGATTCTAATCCTGGAATCAGTTCTTTCGACAATTGAACAGTACACAATGATTTTCTTTTAAAATCATAACCCAAGCGTTTAAACTCTGTTCTTAGTATTCTGTAATCAAATTCTGCATTATGAGCAACTAGTATACAACCATCAGTAATTTCAATTATTCTCTTAGCTATTTCAAAGAATTTAGGTGAATTTTTTAGCATTTTATCTGTAATTCCAGTTAAACCTACTACAAAGGGTTGAATAGGTCTATCAGGTTTAACAAGTGAAATAAATTGATCAATGACTTGATTCTGATCAAATCTATATATTGCTATTTCCGTAATAGCCTCCTCGTTAAATTTACCACCAGTAGTTTCAATATCGACGATTGCGTACATTTCTAATTTCTTTCCCCAAAAATTTTGCTTCCTACCCTAATCATTGTGGAACCGATAATAATTGCACTTTTATAATCTCCACTCATACCCATTGATAAAACATCAAACTTCTTATTGTTTAGTTTTAATACATCAAATTTTGATTTTAACGACTTAAACTCAGACTCAATCAATGAACTGTCATTTGTAAAAGTTGCCATACCCATCAAACCTTTAATCTGTATATTTTCTAATGATTGTAATTTTTTAAAGACTAAATCTAATTCGATAACATTAAATCCTTGCTTGGTCTCTTCTTTTGCAATATGAACCTGAAGTAAACAGTTGATTGTTCTATCATTTTTTTTGGCTTGTTTATTAATTTCAATGAGTAGCTTTAGACTATCTACTCCGTGAATTAACGAAACAAATGGAGCCATATATTTAACTTTATTTCTTTGAACATGACCAATCATATGCCATTCGATATCTTTAGGTAATGTTTCCCATTTCAACACCATTTCTTGGACTTTATTCTCTCCAAAAACTCTATGACCAGAATTATAAGCTTCCATTATTAATTTATTTGATTTTGTTTTAGATACAGCAACTAAAACAACAGATTCTGGTATTCTTGATTTAATTAAACTTAAGTTTTCTTTAATTTTCATATGTAGGTTTGTAAACAATTACACTAATTCAGATATGGTTAAACCTGTAAGCATCTTTGGCTCTAAAAATGTTGATTTTTGAGGAAAAATTTCTTGTTTATTTATTGAATCAATTATTTGATTGAAAGTTAGGGTTGGAAAATTAAAAACTATACCATTTGAATAATTATATTTTTTATTTCCTACTGTGTAATAACGTTTAATCTTATCACCAGATTTGATAATCCATTTTTCAAGGTTAATGATTGATAAATTTTTCAGATCAGATTTATTAAAGACGTAATATTCATTCTTATACATTGCCCAAAATAGTTGATTATCAGGCTTGAATGCAGTTTTTTTTAGATTACAGATTGAATTAATAAGGTGTCTTGAAGGATCTATAACGTGCCATGTGAATTTATCAGATTTAACATCTTTAATATCAGTTAAAAAGGTTAATAGTTGATGCTCTTTTTGATACTCTTTAGAGAATGACTTAAAAGATGAAGTTCTATGGTGTCCATCCACAATATAAAATTTAGAAAATTTATTTATTGAGTCATTTAACTCGAAATATCTAATTGAATAATTAATATTTTTATAATTAAAATCTATAATAGGTTTATTTAGAATTGATGATTTAATTAAACTATTAATTTCTTTTGAAAAACTTGTTCCAAACACAACAGGTTCAGCTTGAATTTTTACTATATCTAGATAGTTTTGTAATTTTTTCACTTTTTTCTTAAAAACTTTTTCATGTGGAATAACTAATTCTTTATTTAGTGTTTTAGAACTAACACCACATATTATACCTCTATAAAAGGAATTATTTGTTTGAATATCTAACAACAAGAATTTATTTAAATGACAATTATAATTTAAACACGCTAAGTTCCAACTGGATCGAATTTCAGAAAGATTATCTTTTTTTATAATATTAAAAAAATTTTCAGGTTTTAACTTACTTTGATTGTGACTATGAGAATCTATGTCTCTTGAATCAAATACCTGGTTTTCAGGAAATTTTGGTAATAATATATTGAGTTTATTTATTTTGAACATTATGTTTAATATGAATCCATAATTTTTTGGGCAGTATTTAGTGCTAAACACCCATCATTTAAATCTACTATTGGCTTTTGTTTATTATTTATTGAGTTAGCAAAAGACTCTAATTCATTAAGAATAGCATTTGATTGTTCAATCTCTGGCTTTTCAAAATACAGTTGTCTTTTAACTCCTTCAGCATTTTCAAGAATCATTGCCAAATCATCAGTTTTATATTGAGCATCCTTCATTTTAACAATTTCAGTCTGTTTCTTTAAAAAATCTATTGAGATATAAGCATCCTTTTGAAAAAATCTACTTTTTCTCATATTTTTCATAGAAATTCTGCTTGCTGTTAAGTTAGCAAAACATCCATTTTCAAATTCAATTCTTGCATTTGCAATATCAGGTGTGTTACTAATAACTTTTACTCCTGAAGCATTGATTGATTTTATTGGAGATCTTACTAAACTTAGAATTATATCAATATCATGTATCATTAAATCTAATACTACAGGAACATCAGTTCCTCTTGGATTAAACTCAGCAAGTCTGTGAGTTTCTATAAACATAGGTTTAGTAATATGCGATTTAGCAGCGATGAAAGCAGGATTAAACCTCTCAACATGTCCAACTTGTCCATACAAACCATTTAACTTAGAAAGATTAATTAGTTCTTTAGCTTCCTTTACAGATTTCGTAATTGGTTTTTCAATAAATACATGACAATTATTTGACAAAGCTAATATTGCAATTTTATGATGAAATGGAGTAGGAGTGACTATATCTATAACATCACACTTAGATATTAAATTTTCAGCAGATTCAAAAAATTTATAATCAAAATTTTCAGAAACTTTTTTTGCATTAGACAAGTTTGAATCATAAAAACCAATAAGATTATATTGTTTTGATTGACTTAAAAGTTTTAAATGAATTTTACCTAGATGACCTGCTCCAAAAACTCCAATGTTTAGCATTTTTATTTTTTTTTAAAAATACAACTCTTCTTGAATTATTTCGCACTGTCTTAATTACTTTTGTTAAGTATGTTAGATAATAGTAAAAATCAAGGTTTAAGAAATCAATTAGTTGAATTACTTAAAACAAAAGGGATTAAAGACTTAAACGTACTTAAAGCGATTAGTGATATTCCAAGGCAATGGTTTATGGAATCTGGTCTTGATGGTTTTGCATATGAAGATAAAGCTTATCCAATAGGTGAGGAGCAAACCATTTCTCAGCCATATACTGTTGCTTATCAAACAGAATTATTAAAGATTAAAAAAGGTGACAAGGTCTTAGAGATTGGAACTGGTTCAGGTTATCAAACATGTGTCTTGATTGAATTAGGATGTAAAGTGTTCAGTGTTGAAAGACAAAGAGTGTTATTTAAAAAATCTAATTTATTATTTAGAAAACTAAAATGGAAGCCGAAAAAATTAGTCTTTGGAGACGGATATAAAGGTTTAAAAGAAAATGCACCATACGCAGGAATAATAGTAACTGCTGGTGCTTCCTCAGTCCCTCATGACCTTCTTGATCAATTATGCTTAGGTGGACACTTAGTAATACCAGTTGGAAAAGAAGAACAGATTATGACTAGATATACCCGTGTTTCTAAGAGTAAATTTAATAAAGAGACTTTTGGAAGTTTTAGGTTTGTTCCTCTTTTAAAAAACAAAAATTAAATATTTATGTATAAATATTTAATAGAAGTTGCAATTTCTATATTAGTTTTATTGTAATAAAACATTTCTTCGTCTGAGCCATCGTAGAATTTAGGATCATCAAATGGCATTGAGATATTTTTTGATGCCCCTGCCACAAAAGGACAATTTTTATCTGCACTAGAACAATTCATTATTGCAATAAAATCTGATTTTGGATTTAAATCGCAGTTAAACAATTTTGAGTAAACAGCAACTTTTTTCTTTGATTCTCCAAAATCAATTGAGTAGGTAGGATTTGGTTTTTTATTATTTTTTAAAACATTAAAACCCGTTTTACTTAATGAAGTTAAAACACCATCATATACTTCAGTAATTTCAGTTCCACCAGAAAATGAAGAAATATTTTTATAATCATAATAATAAGCTAATGTTTCACTCCAAATTTGAGAAAACTGACTTCTTCTTGAATTATGTGTACATATAAAATTCAATTGTACTGATATAGATTTATTCAAGTTAATTCTTACTTCCCGAATTAGAAGATCTAATATTTTTAATCTAGAGGTAGAAATTTTTGAAGTATTTAATTTTAAAATAAAATTTAAAATCTTATTATTTATCATTTTTTAAATGATTTTTTAATTCTTTCAAGCTTTCTTTTATTATCTCTGTCTTTTATATTTTCTCGTTTATCATAAAGTTTTTTACCTCTTGCCAAAGCGATTCGAATTTTGGCAAAACCTTTTTCATTTATAAATAATTTTAAGGGAACTATTGTTAACCCAGAGTTCTTAACCTCTTTACTTAGTTTTTTTAATTCTTTTTTGTTTAATAATAATTTTCTGCTTTGTTTAGGTTTATGATTATGTGTTGTTCCATAATTATATTCCTCAATTGACATATTAATTACATAAAGCTCATTCTTGTCGTTAAACTCACAAAAACTGTCAGTAATTGTTGCTTTACTATTTCTAATTGACTTAATTTCAGTACCTGTTAAAACTATTCCAGCATTAAACTGATCAAGCAGTTCATACTCAAATCGTGCTCTTTTATTTTGTATGTTAATATTCTTAATCACTTTGCAAATATACGATATCAATTTATAGATTTAAATGTTTATTGAATGTGAACAACTTCGTTTATATTTTTTTTAATGATTACAAACAACATTTAATAATCTTTAAATTTGTATTATTAAAAATATAAACATGAAGGACTCACAAATTTTTAATCTTATTAATGATGAAAACAATAGACAGTTAAATGGGATTGAGCTTATAGCATCAGAAAATTTTACTAGTCCTGAAGTTATGAGGGCAACTGGATCAGTTCTAACAAACAAGTATGCTGAAGGGTATCCTGGTAAGAGGTATTATGGTGGGTGTGAAGTTGTAGATCAAGTTGAAGCTATAGCTATTGATAGGGCTAAAAAACTTTATGGTGCAGAATATGCAAATGTTCAGCCTCACTCTGGTTCTCAAGCTAATACAGCTGTTTTTCACGCATTTTTAGATCCAGGTGATAAAATATTAGGCTTTGATTTATCTCATGGCGGCCATTTAACTCACGGGTCACCAGTTAATTTTTCAGGAAAACTATATAATGCTAATTTTTATGGAGTAGATCAAGAAAATGGAATACTTGATTATGATAATATTGAAAAAATAGCAGTTAATATAAAACCAAAAATGATTATTGCTGGTGCTTCTGCTTATTCCCGTGATATTGATTTTAAACGTTTTAGATCTATAGCAGATAAAGTGGACTGTTTTTTATTAGCAGATATTTCTCACCCTTCAGGAATGATTGCATCTGGGCTTCTTAATGATCCCATGCCACATTGCCATGTTGTAACAACAACAACTCACAAAACTCTTAGAGGCCCTAGAGGTGGACTTATTTTAATGGGTAAAGATTTTGATAATCCATTTGGTGAAAAGTTAAGAAATAAATCTTTAAAAAAAATGTCTAATTTGTTAAATATGGCAGTTTTTCCAGGCAATCAAGGTGGTCCATTGATGCATGTTATTGCCGGTAAAAAAAAAAATGTCTAATTTATTAAATATGGCAGTTTTTCCAGGCAATCAAGGTGGTCCATTGATGCATGTTATTGCCGGTAAAGCTGTTGCTTTTAAGGAAGCTCTTTCACCTTTATTTAAAGATTATCAAAAAAGAGTAATAGCCAATGCAAGTGTTATGGCTAAAGCTTTTATCGATTTAAATTATAATATTATTTCAAATGGGACAGATAATCATTTAATGCTAATTGATTTAAGAAATAAAAATATTACGGGAAAGGATGCAGAGAAAGCATTAGTTAAGGCAGGAATAACTGTAAATAAGAATATGGTTCCATTTGACGACAAATCTCCATTTGTCACTTCAGGAATTAGAATTGGCACTTCTGCAATTACTACTAGAGGTTTTAAGACCAATAAGATGTCTGTCATTGTTGAATTAATTGATCATGTTATAAGAAATCATGAAAACAATTTAGAATTAGACAATGTAGCCTTTAAAGTAAATTCTTTAATGAAAGGAAGAAAATTATTTAACTTTTAAATTTAATGGAATAAATAGTTTTATAATTTCATTAGGTATAGTTGATGTTTTTCTCTCATTTAAATTTATCATATAACACCATTTAGTGCAAACTTTGACTAAAAGTTTATTATTTTTCTTATTGTGAAATTCTACAATTCTATCAGAAAGAGGCCCACGTGCATTATCTATATATGTAGTAATCTCGATAGTATCTCCTAAAAAACTTCCCAATCTATAACTAATATCATGATGTCTGACAACCCATACTCCAGGCGGTTGTTTTAAATCTTTAATTAAAAAAGCCCAGTGAGATTTTGCTATTTCCTGAGCCCAATATAAATATTGAACATTATTCACATGATTAAGATCATCAAGATGTTTCTTTAAAACGATGATTTCTTGAGTGAATTTAATCATTGGATTTATAAATTTTAACCTCGAAAAGGTTGCTCCAATTTTTTCCAGTTACAAAAAAAGATTTTAATTTCTTATTGTATGCAATTCCGTTTAACACATTCAAAGACTCTGTTTGTTCTACTTTTTCTTTTAACCCACTAAAATCTATAACACCTTCAACCATACCAGAAATGGGATTAATAATTAAAACTACCTCTTTATCAAATTGGTATGTATTTGCATATATTTTTCCTTCAGCCCATTCAAGTTCATTTATTTTATTTACAGCTTTGTTATTTGTCATTACCTCTATATATCCAATTTCAGATAGTTTTTTAGAATCTAAAATCCAAATTTTATTTGTTCCATCTGATTTGTAAAATTTAAATCCGTCGTTACATAAACCCCAGCCTTCAATACTTTTGTTGTATGAAAAGGACCCTTCAACTTTTGAAAGATTTTTATCATATATGAACCCAATATTTTCTTGCCATGTCAACTGATATACTTTATTGTTTAATAATGAAAGGCCTTCACCAAAATAATTTTTATTTAATTTTTTTTCATTAATCACTAGTCCACTTTTATAATTGATTGACCTAACTTTTGATTGACCTTTTAGTCCTGTACTTTCATACAAAGTATCTCCACTAAACTCTAAACCCTGAGTATATGAAGTTTTATCATGGGGATAAGAGTTGATTATTTTGTATGAGTATAAATCAGGTGAATCACTTGCATACACTATAAATTCTTTATTTAAAAGTATTTTTTTTCCATTAATATTTAACTCAGCTCTAACCTCGTGTTTGCCTAATTTAAGTTTAGATAATATATAAGGAGGTTCAACTTTAATTTCATCAATATAAATGGTACTATTGAAAACTTCTTTTAATTTACTAGATATAATTTCAATTTCAAGGGTGTCATTTGGTTTAAATTCTAATGAATTTGTTTTGATTTTAAAGGCTGAAGAGTGTTGAGTGCTACAACTCATTAACAGAAAAGATATAATTATTGTTTTTAATAATTGTTTCATATTAAATATTTAATACGAAGTTAAATAAAATTAAATTTTAAAGCTCATTGTTGACATTAATGTAAATGTTATATTTGTAATGGGCAAGTCCTGCACAACCAGCTCCTGTCGAACCCCCCCAGGGTGGGAACACAGCAAGGGTAGACAGTTGAAGCGGTGTGATGTAGATCGCTTGCCCTTTTTTAATATGGCTAAAGTTGTTTTAATTACAGGAGCTTCCTCTGGACTAGGTAAAGCTACAGCAGAATATCTTTCGGGTAAGGGTTACTTAGTATATGGGACCAGCAGATTTCCAGTTAAATATAAAACTCCAAACAATTATTATTTACTATCTCTTAACATAAATGATGAAGTATCAATTATTAAATTAGTTAAAGAAATTCTCATTAAAGAAAAAAGAATTGATATTTTAATTAATAATGCCGGAGTTGGAATTACTGGTCCTGCAGAAGAAACCAACATTAAAGCAATGCAAGATAACTTTAATACAAATTTTTTTGGTCCAATAAAATTAATGCAAGAAGTTCTTCCTTCAATGAGACGTAATGAAAGTGGTTTGATTATTAATATTACTTCAATAGCAGCATATATGGGTTTACCATTTAGAGGTTGTTATTCTGCATCAAAAGCTGCAATGGAAATATTTACAGAATCAATTAGAATGGAAGTACAAAGATTTGGTATTAATGTATCAACACTAGCTCCCGGTGAATATTCTACAAACATAGCAACAAGAAGATACCATTCTCCTGTTAATAAAGGAGCATACGAGAAGATATACAAAGAAAATTTAAATAAAATGAATGATCATGTAAATAGTGGAAGTGATCCAAATGAAGTAGCCAAGAATGTTTTTAAAATCATAAAAACAAAATCTCCAAATGTTCACTATAAAGTAGGGCCATGGCTTCAAAAATTTTCTATCTTTTTAAAAAAAATATTACCTGATTTTTTATATGAAAAAATCTTAATTAAATTTTACAATCTATAAACAAACTTATTATGAAATTTTTTATTGACACTGCAAATCTTGAACAAATCAAGCAAGCTGAAGACCTTGGAGTTCTTGATGGAGTTACTACAAATCCCTCTTTAATGGCTAAAGAAGGAATCACTGGACAGGAAAACATTTTAAAACATTATGTCAATATATGTAATTCTGTTAGTGGTGATGTTTCTGCTGAAGTAATTGCAGTTGATTTTGAGGGAATAGTAAAGGAAGGAGAAGCACTTGCCGAACTTCATCCACAAATTGTTGTTAAAGTCCCTATGATTCCCGAAGGTATTAAAGCTATAAGATATTTTTCTAATAAAGGAATTAAAACAAACTGTACTCTAATTTTCTCTTCTGGCCAAGCTTTGCTTGCTGCCAAGGCTGGAGCAACTTATGTTTCACCATTTATAGGACGACTTGATGATATATCACAAGATGGTATATTTCTTATTGAGGAAATTAGACATATTTATGACAATTATGCTTTTGAAACAGAAATATTAGCAGCATCAGTTCGTCATCCAATGCATATAATCAATTGCGCTAAAGTAGGGGCTGATGTTATGACTGGTCCTTTAAGTGCAATAATAGCTTTATCTAAACATCCACTTACTGATTCTGGTTTAGAAAAATTTTTGGCTGATCATAAAAAAGGAAATTAAAGTTCATTTGCAAAACTTGAATCAAAAACATTTGCAAATCCATTAATTATTTTTCCATTATTATCTATGACAATTGCTTTGTTTAAAAGTGTTATTATCCATTTTTTACTAGCATTTTTAAAATTAATTATAGCAAACTGATCATCAACATTTTGCTTCAATATTTCATTAACCTCTAATGCCATTTGATTAAATGGTTGAATTGATATTCCCACGTAACGATATTCAGGTTTATCAATTTTTATTTCTTCTATTATTCTCAATGTTTCTCTGTAATGATTCATTTGTGATTGAGACCAAAAATAAATCACAGTTGACTTATTATTAAAGAGAATATTACTACTAACAGTATCAAGTTGTGAATTTTGAATTGGTATCTCAGGCAGAGATGAGCCTGTATACATTTTTTTAATATCATTGTGAAGATTTAAAACTTCACCTAAAAATTTAGTATTTGAATTAACAGCAAAATAATATTGTAAAAAATTGTCATGTTCAGAATGATTATCAAAGTTTAAAATTTCATCATAAGCTATTGCTCTAGCCAAATTATTTTTCAACTCTCTTCCTTTAATTTTGTTTTCTAAAACCTGTAACCTCTTTATATTAAAAAAAGTTTTTTGTTTTATTTGAAAATAATAATTTGAGCTATCTAGTGATTTTTCGTTTAAAAAATTAAGAGCATAATCAATATATGGATCAAAGAAAGCTAAATCAGTTTCTTCAAGATTTAAAAATTGTCTGTAGTTAAAATACACACTATCTTTAGAAGTATTCCAATTAGTTCCTCTCAAAAGAGCATAACGTTCTCTTCTTGTTCCATATGGGTATACATATGATGCCATCGTCACTTTTTGAGCAAACTGTGTTAGTTTGTTGATTGAATCCATCAATTTCCACTGATTCTTTTTTTGAAGTACTAATGAATCAATAATTTTAGAAAATAAATTGCTTTCTAGAGAATATTTTGATGAAAGAAAATTATTTTCATTTTCTATATTAATCTCCATATCCATTAAAAAATTATTTTTACTTGATCCCCTTCCACTAAAAACAATAGACTGCTTGAATTCTGCTGCATTAGCTCTTACCCATAAACTATCACCAGGCTCTAAAAAAATAGTTTGATATTCGGGAATATGTTCTAGTTTATAAATTCCAGGAGTTAAATTATTAAAACTCTTTTTAAATCTATTCTTTGAATCTAAAAGCAAACAGTCAATTGTTGTGTTATTCTTATGAAGAATAAGGTAATTTGATGTTGGATTTATAATTTGACCACCAAAAAATATTGAATTATCATTTACTTTTTCTTTACATGAATTTAAAAAAAGAAACACAATACCTAAAAAACAAATTTTAAAATATTTCACTAGAAAATTAATTTTTGACATAATTAAATTCAATTTATAAAATTTATAGCTTTCCTCTAATGGATTTACTTATTTTTGCCAAAAATATTTTTTATGCTTTCAGTAAATAACCTTTCAGTTCAATATGGAAAAAGAATTCTGTTTGACGAAGTTAATATAACTTTCTCAGCAGGGAGTTGTTATGGGATTATTGGTGCAAATGGTTCAGGTAAATCAACTTTATTAAATATATTATCGGGCAATCAAGATGCAAATTCAGGAAGTGTAAATCTGGAACAAGGTAAACGTCTTTCAGTTTTGGAACAAAATCATAATTCACATGACGAAAGTCAAGTCTTAGAAACTGTTTTAAGAGGTGATAAAAACTTATTCTCTATAAAAAGTGAAATGGAAAAAATTTATTTAAATGATAATTTCTCAGATTCCGATGGTGAAAGAGTGGGAGAGTTACAAATTATATATGAAGAAATGGATGGATGGAATGCTGAAAGTAATGCTGCAGCTTTACTTTCTAATTTAGAAATATCAGAATCTCTTCATTCTACTAAAATGAGAGACCTTGACGGTAAACAAAAGGTAAGAGTTTTGTTGGCCCAGGCATTATTTGGTAACCCAGATGTTTTAATTATGGATGAACCTACCAATGATTTAGATTATGACACAATAAATTGGCTTGAAAACTTTTTAAGCAATTATGATAATACTGTTATAGTTGTATCTCATGATCGTCATTTTCTTGATTCCGTATGTACTCATATTTCAGATATCGATTTTGGTAAAATAAATCACTTTTCTGGAAATTACAGTTTTTGGTATGAATCTTCTCAATTAGCAGCAAGACAAAAGGCTCAGTCTAATAAAAAAGCAGAAGAAAAAAAGAAAGAATTACAGGAGTTTATATCAAGATTTTCAGCAAATGTCGCTAAGTCTAAACAAGCAACATCAAGAAAAAAAATGATTGATAAATTAAATATAGAAGAAATAAAACCATCTAGTAGAAGATATCCTGGTATCTTTTTTGAACAAGATAGAGAGGCAGGAAATCAAATATTAAATATAGAAAATCTTTCTTTTAAGATAGATGAAGAAGTTCTATTTAGTGATATAAATTTAAATTTAACAAAGCTTGACAAAGTTATTGTTTATAGCAAAGATTCTAGAGCTGTTAGTAGTTTTTTTAAAATTTTAAATAAAGAATTAATGCCTGATTCTGGAAGTTTTGATTGGGGAATAACAACCACTCAAGCATATTTACCAATAGATAATGACTACTTATTTAATATATCACTTTCATTAGTTGATTGGTTAAGGCAGTGGACTGAGGTTGAAGAAGAAAGAGAGGAGGTTTATTTAAGAGGTTTTTTAGGGAAAATGTTATTCAGTGGAGAAGAAGCTTTAAAAGGATCAAATGTTTTATCTGGAGGCGAAAAAGTGAGATGCATGTTATCTAAGATGATGATGAGTCGTTCTAATGTTTTAATTTTAGATGAACCTACTAACCATCTAGATCTTGAGTCAATAACTGCCTTCAATAATGCTTTAAAAAAATATAAGGGTACTTTGCTTTGTTCAACACAAGATCATTTATTTGCACAATCTCTAGGAAATAGAATTATTGAACTCACTCCAAAAGGCATACTAGATAGACACCTTACTTTTGATGAATATATGACAGATCCAAAAATCAAGGATTTAAGACTTAAAATGTACTCTTAGTAAAGCTTACCAAAAAAAACTATAAAGTCCAGTTAATATTATCATTAATGCAAAAGATCCAATATTAAAAGTTGAACTAGTATTGAAAATACCCGGTTCAAGTTTAATTCCTTTGGAGTCGTCTTTTTCTTTATTTTCATAATAACTAACTATTGCTATAACAATCATTGTTAAAATTGCAGTAACAGCCATTTGATCTATAAATGGAAGGGTAGGAGCAATATTATTTAATAGAGTATCAGTAAACCAGCCCTTTGGTCCAATTTTTAAAAACATTGCTATTGGTATAGAAAATAGGGCTCCAAATATCGCACCTTTGTTAGAAGTTTTCTTCCAAAATAATCCAAGGATAAAAACTGCTAGAATTCCAGGACTTACAACTCCAGTATACTCTTGAATAAATTGAAAGGCTTGAGGAATTCCTCCTAAAAAAGGAGCCATTATTGTAGCAATAATAAGTGCAACCGCAGCAGAAGCTCTACCTACATTAACTGTTTTTGATTCATTTGCATTTTTATTAAAAAAAGGTTTATAGATATCCAATGTAAAAATTGTTGCTGTAGAATTTAACATTGAAGCTAAAGAAGACACAATTGCAGCCGCAAGTGCCGCAACAGCAATTCCTTTTAACCCAGTCGGTAAAAATTGCATTAACCATGGATAAGCTTTATCTGCTGCCCCTTCAGTAGGCATGTTTGCAAGACCAGTTTCTCCCAATGTTGATAAAAGTGTAGGATCATTTACAATTACATATGCAGCAATACCTGGTATTACAATTATTAATGGAAGAATCATTTTCAAACAAGCTGCAAACAAAATACCTTTTTGAGATTCTTTTAAAGATTTAGCGGCTAATGTTCGTTGTATTATATACTGATTGAATCCCCAATAATATAAATTAGCAACCCACATTCCGCCAATTAAAACACCAATTCCAGGTAAATTCATATATTCTGGATTACTTCTTTCTAGAATCATATCAAATTTATCAGGTACAACTTCATATAATTTATATAAACCATTGAACATTCCTTCACCTCCTGAAACTGTATTTAAAGCTAAGTAAGAAGTTATTAATCCACCTATAACTAATACAATCACTTGGATTATATCAGTCCAAGCAACTGCAGATAAACCTCCATAAAGCGAATATGCAGCGGCAAAAAGTGCTAACCCAAGAACTCCTTCAATTAATTCAATACCTAAAATTGTTTCTAATGCTAGCCCTCCTAAATACAGGACAGAAGTAAGATTAACAAATACATACAATCCAATCCAGAAAATTGCTAAAATTGTCTTCAATTGACTGGAGAATCTTTTTTCAACAAATTCAGGAATAGTGTAAATTTGTTTTTCAATGAAAATAGGCAGGAAGTACTTCCCAACAATAATTAACGTTATGGCTGCCATCCATTCGTAAGAAGCGATTGCAAGTCCGACTGCAAAACCTGAACCAGACATTCCAATAAATTGTTCCGCTGAAATATTTGCAGCAATTAAGGACGCTCCAATAGCCCACCAAGGAAGTGATTTACTAGCTAAAAAATAATCTTCAGCACTTTTAGTTTCTCCTTTTTTATCTCTGGAAACCCATAAGCCAACACTAAGAATCACAACTCCATATAAAGCAAAAACGATATAGTCTAATGTTTCAAAATTTGTATTCATATTATAGTATTAATTTCAGGTTCAGACTTTAGTTTTTTATATAGCACTTTAAAATCGATTTCAATATAATTGAAATAAAATTAAAAAGCTTTTTATTTTTTCACTTAAGATCAAATGATCATTTTTATAATTTCTACTGCATTGATTTTTTCATCATCATGAACAAATACTTCTTGTGAAAAAGGGGCAGTAATTCCAAAACCAGCAAGTCTTGCTGATTCTGACTGATCCTTTATAACAGGGATAATATTTTTTTCAATAAGGGCGTTTTTAATTGCCATAACAATTATTGAAGATCCAGTATATATTCTAGAATATGAATTGATAATATAAATAATTAAACTTTATTGTATTTACTTTGCCAAATTTTGGAATTAAAATTTTTACCTAATGCAACACCTAAAAATAAAACTATAGAAACTATAGCTTTAAACATAAACAGAAATAAAAGCCAAAATGATGATGAGTCAGGAGACTTAGTAAATATTTGTAGTGGAGTTATAAGTGTAACTGCAAAACTAATAACTAATAATGTGATAAGTAAATTAATTAAAGAATGAAAGGGCCACATTCTTAGTTTTCTTAATGGATTTAAATCATTTCCCCATTTATGAATTAAATAGAAATAATTATTACCTATTGGAATAAACATTAAAGGATCGTCAGTTTTCTTTAAACGAAACATAATTGATGGTGCCATTATCTTAAAACTATTAATTTCAGTTTTATGGTCAAGCTCTAATTGTTTGATCTTATCAATTGCTTCAATTGGAACTTCACCCTTAAAAAACTGGATATCAAGAAAGCGAAGTCTATATTTAATACATGTTGTTCTTATTGAATTTAGATGAATAATTTTACTTGACTCAAGTATATCAAAATTAAACTTATTACGAGTTATAATTTGATTACTCACTTTAAAAGAATTAAAATGTTTGTCATCAAAATTTTTTCTATTTACTTGAATAATAATTGATTCTAAATTTGAAGTTTTAAGGAGATTTAAATTCATTCTGTATATTTTATTAACGAAGCTGAGCATTCAGCTCTTGCTCAAACTGTTTTTTTAATTTATTCATTACTTTATCTATGTAATTATCAGTTAAAGTTTTTCTTTTGTCAAGAAAAGTAAATCGAATACCATAAGATTTCTTGTCATTAGGGATTTTATTTCCTTCATATACATCAAATAATTCTACGGAGTCAAGTATGTTTTGCTCCGTTTTTTTAGATAGTTCAACAATAGATTCAAATGAAACAGATTTATCTAATAGCAATGCAAAGTCTCTTTGAGTAAATGGAAATTTTGCAATCTCACTTATCTTAAAATTTTCTTTAAAATTAGATTTTTCTATATAATTTATGTTTAGTACTGATGCATAAACTTCTTGATCTATACCAAAATAATCTCTTATAGTTTTTTTTATTAAACCTAAATGACCTATTTCTTTATTATTTGATTCAATTGATAAACCTTCTGAAAAAAAGTCTGAATTAAGAGTTGTGAATTTTAAATTTTTTAAATTTAAGTCATTTAAAATATCAGTTATAACACCTTTTAAATAAAAAAAGGGAGGAACTTTGTTGTCACCACTCCAATGAAGATTGTCATTTGACTTAACTAATCCAGTAAATAGAGATTTGTGCTCTATATTTTTTTTGCTTTCAATAAAATAGGTTTTTCCTAATTCAAAAACTTTAATGTTCTTTTGTTGTCTATTTAAATTAAAAGCTATTACTTCTAACCCTGAATAGACTAGAGTTTTTCTTAGTTGTGATAAGTCATTACCTAGAGGGTTAATTATTTTTATACTTTCAAGTTTGTCCAATGTTAAATTTGAAAGTTTGTCATATGCTGGATTTGTAATTGAATTATTTATAACCTCTATAAAACCTTTGCCTACAAGTTTTATTGAAACATATTCATCTATGAAAAAATCATTATTATCATTAAACTCAGGAAAATTAATTTTTAATTCGGTAGAGTTTAAAATTGAATTATATCCATAGACTCTTAAGATTTCCTCAATAATATCAGCAGGTCTATTAACATCAACTCTATACCTAGGTATTGTTAGTCCCACTCCTTCAACTGATACGCTTTCAATTTTAATCTCTAAAGCATTTAAAATATTTGTCAGGTCTTCTTTAGAAATGACTTGTCCAATGGTTTTATTAATTTTATCATAGGATAAAAACACTTTAATCTTTTCTTTTAAAGGTTCACAAGCTTCTTGAATTTCACTTGAAACATTTGCGTTAGCATATTTTATCATTAAAAGCGAAGCTCTTTTGAGTGCAAATTCAGTAATTTCAGGATCTATTCCTCTTTCAAATCGAAAAGATGCATCAGTTGAAAGTCCATGTCTTTTAGCACTTTTTCTTATACTAATTGGGTCAAAATATGCGCTTTCAAGAAAAATATTTGTAGTAGATTGATTTACAGCCGAAGATTCACCACCATATATACCAGCTAAACACAAAGGCTTCTTTTCATCACATATCATCAAATCCTCTGATGATAAATTAATAGTGGAACCATCTAGGGTTTTAAAATTACTTTTATTTTTTAGTGTCTTTACTATTATTTTTCCATTAATTCTATCAGCATCAAATGCATGTAATGGTTGACCTAAATCATGTAAAACATAATTTGTAATATCAACAATGTTATTCTTTGGTGAAATACCTACTGACTTTAAAAGGTTTTGCATCCAACTTGGTGAAGGTCCAATTTTTATATCGGTAAGTGTAATTCCAAAATATCTTGGACAAATCTCAGGATTGTTAACTTGAACACCAATTGTTTTAGTATTGGACCCAGAGGGGAATGGTTCTACAGTAGGACTATTCCATTCATATTTAATTTTATTTTGTATAAATGAAGCTTTTAAATCACGAGCAACACCCATATGACTCATCGCATCTGCTCTATTTGGGGTTAATCCAATATCAAAAACATAATCTTCACTTATCTTAAAAACTTTTCCACAAGGAGTCCCAATTGGAATATCATCACTTAACACTAAAATTCCATCATGAGAATCACCAAGTCCAAGCTCATCTTCAGCACAAATCATACCATGACTTTCTTCACCTCTTATTTTACTTGCTTTAATTTTAATTTCAACACCATCCTTAGTATATAATTTAGAACCTACAAGAGCTACAGGAACTTTTTGACCTTCATCAACATTTGGTGCTCCACAAACAATTTGTAATATTTCAGATTTATTTACTTTAACTTTAGTTAGTTTCAAACGATCAGCATTTGGATGTTGAATACAACTAATAATTTCTCCGACAACAACACCTTCTAAACCTCCTTTGACAGTTTCAAAAAAATTCACTCCTTCAACTTCAAGTCCAAGATCAGTCAAATGAGAAGCAATTTTTTCAATAGGTAAATCAGATTTTATATATTCTTTTAACCAGTTGTAAGATATTTTCACAAAATATATTTTAATTGAGAATCAAATATTAATACAAATATAATGCATCAAATTCTTTAGCTGATATAATTCCATATGTTTTTGAAAGTTCCAATTTCAGATAAAGTATGTTTGATACATTGGTTTGACTTTTTTTCGAGATTTTCATCTATTTCTAATATTTTTTTTACTGATTCACGAGCAAGTATCAATAAATCGTTATCATTTATTAGATCTGCTATTTTTAGATTTAAAACTCCACTTTGCTGAGTGCCCATTATGTTTCCAGGTCCTCGAAGCTTAAGATCTACATCTGCTATTTCAAATCCATTATTTGTTTTAACCATTGTATTAATTCTTAATTTAGAATCTTTTGATAATTTATTTCCAGTCATTAATATGCAATAACTTTGATTATTTCCTCTTCCTACTCTCCCTCTTAGTTGGTGTAGTTGAGATAAACCAAATCTTTCGCTACTTTCAATTACCATCACTGAGGCGTTTGGAACATTTACTCCAACTTCAATAACAGTAGTTGAAACCATAATTTGTGTTTCACCTTTAATAAATCTATTCATTTCATACTCCTTATCTATATTTTTCATTTTACCATTAAGTATTGAGATTTTATATTTTGGTAAGGGAAAAGATCTACTTATACTTTCATATCCATCCATAAGGTCTTTGTAATCCATTTTTTCAGATTCCTCAATTAATGGATATACTATATAAATTTGTCTTCCCATTTTAATCTCTTTCTTAATAAAATTAAATACAGACAACCTTTTGCTGTCATTTCGATGAACAGTTTTAATCATTTTTCTGCCTGGAGGCAGCTCATTTATTACTGAAATATCAAGATCACCGTATAAAGTCATAGCAAGTGTTCTAGGAATAGGAGTAGCTGTCATTACTAAAATATGCGGTGGAAGAGTGTTTTTCATCCACAGTTTAGACCTTTGGGCAACTCCAAACCTATGTTGTTCGTCAATTATAGCTAATCCTAAATTTTTAAAAATAACTGGGTCTTCTATAAGGGCATGAGTTCCAATTAAAATGTCAACTTCACCTATCTTTAATCTCTCTAAAATAGGAATACGTTTACTTTTTTTAACACTACCAGTTATAATATCTACCTTAACACCTATCTTCTCTGATAATTTCTTAAACAATTTATAATGTTGTTGAGCGAGAATTTCAGTAGGCGCCATTAAACAAGATTGAAAACCATTATCAATAGAAATAAGCATACTCATAAACGCAACTATAGTTTTACCAGAACCTACGTCTCCTTGAAGTAATCTGTTCATTTGACGACCTGTAGCTAAATCTTTTCTAATTTCCTTTATTACTTTAACTTGAGCATTAGTTAAATTAAAAGATAAATGATGATGAAAAAAATCATTGAAATTGACTCCTATATCTGAAAAAATATAACCCTTAATCTTCTTCTTTCTTTGCTTGTTCTTAATTAAAATTTGAATTTGTAAATAAAAAAATTCTTCAAATTTTAATCTTTTTTGAGCTTTAGCTAACATTTCAAGACTTTCTGGAAAATGAATATTCCTTATTGCCAAATCATTTGAAATTAAACCTATATAGCTTAATAAATTAGTTGGCAAAGATTCTCTAAAAGGTTTTGAATAAGATTCAAAAAACTCATAAAACATTTTTTTGAAAATATTTTGAGTAATTCCAGAATTAATAGCTCTTTCAGTAGTAGGATAAATAGTATTGAAAGAAATTCTTTTTTTTAATTTAAAAGAACTCAACAACTCTATTTCGGGATGAGGCATATTTATGGAGCCATTAAAATTATTAATCTTTCCAAATACTATATAGGGAGTATTTAATTTTAAATTAGAAGCAATCCATTTATGTCCTCTAAACCATATTAAATCAATTGCCCCAGTTTCATCTTCAAATGAACCTATAAGTCTTGATTTGTTTTTAGATTGAATAGTTCTTAAATTAGTTATAGAACCAATAATTTGAATCTCCGATATTGAATTAGGCAACTGGTTTATTTTGTGAAACTTAGTTCTGTCTAAGTATCTACTAGGAAAAAAATGAATTAAATCTTGTATTGTATCAATCCCAAATTCATCCTTCAACAAGGCATGTCTGTTTGGTCCAACACCATTAAGGTAAATAATTGATTTTTGTAGTTCATTCATTTATTATTCGAATTTAAAGCATTTAAATAAAAGAAATTTTACTTTTAATAATAAATGAGTGCATTAGTTATATCTGGAGGTGCGGGGAGAAGGAGAAGAGGTTTAGACCAATGGAAAGTCAGCTTTAAAGATTAATTTTTAAGATAATCTAAAGCTAATTGAGTCATTGTTTTTATACCCAAGCTCATTGAGCTATCATCAACATAAAAATCAGGAGTATGGTGAGAAGGTGCCTCATTTTCTGGAATTGATCTAGGGGTGCCTCCCAAAAAATAATATAATCCTGGAATTTTATCTTGAAAATATGAAAAATCTTCAGCACCAGTAACTGCATCACTTAATATGACATTTTCTTTACCTGCAATGGATTGTAAAGTTGGTAACATCATTTCGGTTAGGTTAGGATCATTATATGTGATAGAGGCTCCATCAGTAATTGTTATTGAAGCTTTTGCTCCATAAGCAGCAGCAACTCCTGTAACTATTTCATACATTCTTTTCCTAATTAATTCTTTCATTTCAAGATCAAGAGTTCTAATAGTGCCAATCATTTGAACGCTTTCAGGAATAATATTGAATCTAATTCCAGAATGAATAGAACCTACAGAAATTACAGCTGCTTGTTTTGTTAATTCACTGTTTCTGCTAATTATTGTTTGTAATCCTGAAATTATCTGAGAAGAGACTAATATTGGATCAACTCCAAGCCATGGTGAAGATCCATGAGATTGTTTCCCAACGATATCAATCACAAATCGTTGAGATGCAGCCATAATTCCTTTGGGACGATAATTAATTTTGCCTACATGTAAACCAGAACTTATATGTAATCCAAAAATTGCATCAACATCTGGACTTTTTAAAACTCCCTCCTTTATCATTTGCAAGGCACCTCCAGTTTCTCCCTCAGGAGGACCTTCTTCTGCAGGTTGAAAAATAAACTTTACAGTACCATTAAAATTTTTATTTTTTGATAATATTTCAGCAACCCCCATTAAAATAGCTACATGAGTATCGTGTCCACAAGCATGCATTACTCCAGTTTCCCTATTGTTGTATTTAGCAATGACATTAGATTTGTATGGAAGATTATTTCTCTCAGTAACTGGAAGAGCATCCATATCAGCTCTTAATGCCACAACTTTACCAGGCTTTCTACCTCTTAAAAGACCAACTACACCAGTATGAGCAATTCCTGTTTTAACTTCAATACCTAGACTCTGTAGATGTTCTGCTACCATTTTAGAAGTATTAAATTCTCTATTTGAGAGTTCAGGGTTTTGATGGATTTCATGCCTCCACTTAATTACTTTTTTTTCAATTTCTTGAATATCTTGAGCATTAATTGAAAATGAATAAATAAATAAATAAATAAATATTTGGCTTTTGTTGATAATATACTGGCTCATAAGCGGTCTTCTTTTTATTAAAGATAGCATCTTTATAAATTATAAAAATAAATTATAGTATGAATTTTTAATATATTTTTTTATTATGAACAAAAACAAAGTAGATTTTATAAGTGAACTAAATGATGCCCAAAAAGCACCTGTAATTCATAAAGAAGGTCCTTTAATAGTTATAGCTGGAGCAGGATCAGGTAAGACAAGAGTTTTAACTTATAGGATTGCCTATTTAATTCAACAAGGTGTAGATCCTTTTGAGGTTTTATCACTGACTTTTACAAATAAAGCTGCTAGAGAGATGAAGGAAAGAATCTCTAATCTTATAGATCCTTCAGAGGCTAAAAATTTATGGATGGGAACTTTTCACTCAGTTTTTGCTCGTTTGTTACGCGCAGAAGCTGATAAACTTGGTTTTCCTTCGAATTTTACAATTTATGACACGCAAGACTCTGAGAGATTAATTGGAAGTATTATAAAAGAAATGAATTTAGAAAAAGATATTTATAAAACTAAACAGGTTAGAAATCGTATTTCTGCTTTTAAAAATAGTTTAATTACAGTAAAAGCATATTATAATGATTCTGACCTCATTGAAGCAGATAAAATGGCAAGGCGTCCAAAAATTGGTGAAATTTATAATGAATATGTAGAAAGATGTTTTAAGGCAGGAGCAATGGATTTTGATGATTTATTATTGAGGACAAATGAGCTTTTAAATAGATTTCCAAGAGTTTTATCAAAATATCAAAATCGATTCAAATATATATTAGTAGATGAATATCAAGACACTAATCATTCTCAATATTTAATTGTTAAAGCTTTATCTGATAAATTTCAAAATATTTGTGTAGTAGGAGACGATGCTCAAAGTATATATGCCTTCAGAGGAGCAAACATTAATAATATATTAAATTTTCAAAATGATTATGAGGATGTGAAATTGTATAGACTTGAACAGAATTACAGATCTACTAAAAACATAGTTAATGCAGCAAATTCTGTAATTAATCACAATCAGTCTAAAATTGATAAAGTTGTATGGACAGCAAATCAAGAAGGGTCAAAAATCAAGATTAAATGCTTAGCTTCCGACGCAGATGAAGGTAGGGCAGTGGCTTCAGTTATTTTTGAAAATAAAATGAATAATCAAAAAAAAAATAAAGATTTTGCTGTTTTATATCGAACTAATGCACAATCAAGAGCAATAGAAGATTCATTAAGAAAAAGAAATATTCAATATAGAGTTTATGGAGGGCTGTCTTTTTATCAAAGAAAAGAAATAAAAGATATTTTAGCCTATTTAAGAATAATTGTTAACCCAAATGATGAGGAAAGTCTTAAAAGAATAATTAATTATCCAACAAGAGGAATAGGCGTTACAACAATAGATAAATTAATTATAGCTTCAAAGGAAAATAATTTGACCTTGTTTGAAGTAGTTCAAAATTTATCGAAATTAAATATCGGCATTAATAATGGGACTAAAGAAAAGTTATATGGATTTTTAAGTATAATTAAACTATTTCAGATTGAAAATGAAAAACTTAATGCATATCAAATAGCAGATTTAGTTACCAAAAAAACTGGAATTATTAATGTTTTAAAAGCTGAAGGAACTCCAGAAAATATTTCAAAAATTGATAATATTGAAGAACTTTTAAATGGTATAAGAGATTTTACTGAAGGGCAAATAGAAATAGTAAATGCAACAGGAAGTATAAGTGAATTCTTAGAAGACGTTGCATTAGCTACTGACTTTGATAATGATAAAGATCCCAATGCAGATAAAGTTTCATTAATGACAATTCATCTAGCCAAAGGCCTAGAGTTTCCTGAAGTTTTTATTGTTGGGCTAGAAGAAGATTTATTTCCCTCTGCGATGAGTTTAAATACAAGAGAAGAATTAGAAGAAGAAAGAAGATTGTTTTATGTCGCAATTACTAGAGCAAAAGAAAAGGCACACATAACATATACTCAGTCTAGATATAGGTGGGGTAAGTTGATTGATGCAGAGCCTAGTCGTTTTATTGAAGAAATTGATCCTGAATTTGTTGAGAAAGAGTATCTAGATCGTCATAAATCTAAACCTTTAGTTAACTCTTCAATATTTGGATCATTCAATAACAAAAATAATCAAAAAGAATTTAATTCAGTTTCAAAACCAAACCAATCTCAACTTTCAAAATTAAAAAGAATTAATAGTATTCAAGTCTCTGATAAAAACTCTAATAATAATTTAATTAAACTCGTTGTTGGAACGCAAGTAACCCATGGTCGTTTTGGAAAAGGCAAAGTTTCATCTATAGAAGGTAAGGGTAATGATAAAAAGGCAGCAATTGATTTTCAGGGTTTTGGAGTTAAAAACTTACTAATCAGATTTGCTAAATTAACAGTTGTTAATGATAAATGAGTTTAATCGAAATATATTCAGATAACCCAAATCCTAATCAAATAAATATAATAATTGATGTGTTGAAAAGTGATGGTGTTATCATTTACCCAACAGATACTGTTTATGCGATAGGCTGTATGAGTAATAGTTCTGTTGGTTTAAAAAAATTATTAAAATTGAAATCGAGAAAAGTAGATAAACTAACTCTTAGTTTTATTTTTAAAGATATTTCTTCTTTATCTCTTTTTGTAAAGCCATATAGTAATAAAGTATATAGAATTTTAAATAAATACTTACCCGGACCTTATGCTTTTATAATGGATGCTCAAAAAAAGTTCCCAAAGCCTTTTCAAAAAAAAAAAGAAATTGGCGTTAGAGTTATTAACCATCCAATATTGAAATCTATTTTAAATAAACTTGATGCTCCTCTAGTAACAAGTTCTTTACACGACAAAAATAAAGTTATTGATTACACAACAGATCCAAAACTGATTTTTGATCGATGGAATGATAAAGTAGATCTAATTATTGATGGTGGATTCTCTGGAAATATTCCATCAACTGTTATTGATTTGAGAGCAGATAGTTTTATTTTAATTAGAGAAGGAAAAGGAAATGTTTTTTAAAAAACAAAACATGCTCTTTAAAGCACAAGTTTTGTTTATACATTCCTATTGTGCAGACTCCATTCCCTTTTCAATAAGGTCATAGAATTGATCAAGCTTGGGTAAAACTATAATTCTAGTTCTTCTATTCTTAGCTCTATTAGAAGCGTTATCGTTGTCAAACAAAGGAATGTAAGAACTTCTTCCTGCTGCAGTCATTCTTTCAGGGGAAACTTCAAAATCATTTTGTAAGATTCTAACAACTGCTGTAGCTCTCATAACACTTAAATCCCAATTATCTAATATTGTCTCTGTCTTAATTGGCACATTATCAGTATGTCCTTCAACTAGAAATTCTAATTCAGGACGATTATTAACAACTGCTGCTACTTTACCTAAAACTTCTTTAGCACGTTTAGTAATCATGTAACTACCTGAATTAAATAATAATTTATCTGAAATAGAAACATAAACTACTCCTTTTTCAACATTAACCTCTATGTCTCCATCATTTAAATTACCAAGAACACCTTTTAAACTGGTAACTAAGGCTAATGTAACCGAATCCTTTCTTGTGACAGCATCCTGCATTTTTTGAATACGAATATCTTTTTCTTTCATACTCTCTAGAGACTTTTCAAGGTTTTCAGCTCCCTTTTGAGATAGCGTAGTTAAATTTCCAAGGTTATTAATTAGACCCTGATTATTTGTCTTTAAAAACTTTACTTGATCTTTTAAAGCCAAAAGATTGGTAATCGCTGTCTCTTTTTCATCTTTACATGTATTAAGTTGAACTGATGTTGAATTAAGGTTGTTTTTTGTATTTGTTTGTAAAGTTTCTAATTCCTGGTATTTCTTTTGTGACACACAAGATGTAAAAATAATAGAAATTATTATAAGTGATGCTATATTCTTCATTTGTAAATTATTAGATTATTAAAATCAAAACTATTTTAAATATAAAAGTATTATTTTGAAATTTTTGTGAAAATCTGATCCTTTTTTATAAAATAAGACCAAATAATTGATTTTGTTGACCAATAGTTGTTTTTGTTTTTAGAAGAAATCCTTTTATTGTAATGAGATTTAAAATTGATATAAAATGAAAAGTGAGCTCTAACAATAGATAAAATTGGAATAAATTTTCCTTTAAGAAGAAATCTTAAGGAAGCAATAAAGTCTAAAATAAGTCTTGTGAATAATATTCTAAACAAATATTCTCTAGGTAAGTTTTTAGTTAAAAGAATAAGAGAATTTCTGAAGTTTAAATACCATTTATATCCAGATAAAGGGAGTGTTCCGCCCCCCACATGATATACTTTTGATTCTCCAATTGATATTGTTTTAAGATTTTGATTGAAGGCCCTCCAACACAAGTCAATTTCCTCAAAGTGAGCAAAAAAATCATTATCAAATCCTTTTAAACGAATCCAAGCATTTTTTCTTATGAAAAAACAAGCACCACTTGCCCAGAATATTAGTTTGTTATTATTGTATTGATCATTATTTTCTTCAATTGAATCAAAAATTCTACCCCTACAATACGGGTAACCATAAAAATCAATAAACCCTCCTGCAGCTCCAGCATATTCAAATCGATTTCTGTTGTTGTAATCTAAAATGATAGGCTGAGCTATTGAAATTTTATCATTATTATTAAAAATCTTATAAATTGGATCAAGCCAATTCTCTGTTACTTCAACATCCGTATTTAATAAACAAAATACATCAGCATTAATATTCTTTAAACCTTTGTTGTATCCCTCTGCAAAACCATAATTTTTATCTAACAATATAAACTTTACATTGGGGAAATTTAGTTTGACATATTCAATTGAATTATCAATTGAATTATTATCAATAATATATATATCTGAATCATTAGTATGCGTATTAAGAATAGGTAAAAATTTTCTTAATAATTTTTCACCATTATAGTTAAGTAAAACAACTGTGATATTCATTTTAATTTTTTTTAAAATTTGGAATTTCAGTTAAAAATAAATAATCATTAGTCTCATAATTAACAATACAAAAATAGTGAGACAGCCCATTGGAGACGATTAAATATTTACTTTTAAATGTTAAATTATATTTAGCTATTTGATCAAATGAATCTTGAGTTATTTTAATTTTTGGTGATTTACATTCAACAAGAATAATTACATCTCCTTTTTTTGAATAAACAATAATATCATATCTTTTAGTAATTCCATTAACTAAAAGTTTTTTTTCAACATTAATTAATGATTTTGGATAATGTTTTATAAAAATAAGAAAATGGATACAATGTTGACGCACCCATTCTTCCGGAGTAAGTAAAAACCATTTTTTTCTAATTATATCAAAAATGAAATGTTTATTTTCTTTATTTTTGATTTGAATATCAAAATCTGGGAAATTTAGTTGTTCCATAAAACAAAATTGCAAAAAATAATTAAATGCAGCTTCACGATAAGTTAATAGATCAAATTAAAAGTGGAAAAATTGTTCCCTTTTATTTATTATCAGGCACAGAACCCTATTTTATCGATAGTATTTCTAATTATATCGTAAGTAAATTAATTTCTGAATCTGCTAGAGATTTTGATTTTAGTGTTCTTTATGGTAAAGATACTTCTGTGAATGAAATCATTGAAACTGCGAAAAGATACCCTATGATTGCAGATCATCATTTAGTTTTAATTCGAGAAGCTCAATATCTAGAAAAAAAATATGATGAATTATCGAAATATATTTTAAACCCTCAAAAAAAATCTGTTGTTGTTTTTTGTTACAAAAATAAATTATTTGACAGGAGGAGTAAGTTGTTCAAGGCTGCAGCTTCCAGTGGTGCTATATATGAGTCTAAACCTCTATATGAAAATCAAATTGGCAGTTGGATATCTTCTCAATTGAAAAATGATGATTTGGAGGCAAGTCCAAAAGCTATCCAATTGTTAATTGAATTTTTAGGTTCAGATTTAGGAAAAATAAAACAAGAAATTAGTAAACTAAAGATTTTATGCTCTGATAAATTGATTACTCCTGAATTAGTTGAAAAATATGTTGGAATTAGCAAAGATTTTAACAATTTTGAGTTAATTAAGGCTGTAGGGTCTAAAAATAAAAATAAGTCAATTCAAATAATTTTTTATTTATCTAATAATTCTAAAAATAATCCATTAGTATTAACAATATCCTCATTATTTCAGTTCTTTAAAAAATTACTTTTATTCCACGGAATAAGTGGAAGTAGAGCTAATCTTTCAAGCACTTTAGGTGTCAACCCCTACTTTATTAAAGATTATGAAATAGCTTCTAAACTTTATAATATGAAAAGCTGTAGCTACGCTATCAATTTAATTCATATAGCAGATCTGAAAAGTAAAGGGATAATAGGAAATAATGAAAGTCACAAAGAAACTTTAATTGATCTTATTAATGAAATTTTTAATATTTAAAACAGGTTTGGAAACTTTTCCGGATTTAGTTCATTCATTAACTGATACACTGTTTCAAAAACATCATTAACATTTGGCTTTGAGAAATAATCGCCATCAGTACCATATGCAGGCCTATGCTCTTTTGCAGATAAAAGTTTAGGCTCACTGTCAAGTAAATTATATATTTTCTGATTATCTAATAACTGTTGAAGAATATAAGCTGATCCTCCACCAGGCATGTCTTCATCTACAATCAATAACCTATTTGTTTTTGTAATGCTTTTTTTAATTTCATTCAATAAATCGAATGGAATTAATGTTTGTAAGTCAATTACTTCAGGCCTAATATCATGTTTATTAAGTTCTTTTGAAGCTTCTAATACTAGTTGAAGAGTAGCACCATAACTAACTATTGTTATATCTGTTCCTTTCTTTAAAATTTCTATTTTTCCAATAGGAAATGTAAATAATCCCATATTTACAGGTAGAGTCTCTTTGAATCTGTATGCATTTAAGGTTTCAATAACTATTGCGGGTTGGTTTAGTTTTAATAAAGAATTATACATGCCTGCAGCAATTGTCATATTTCTAGGAGTTAAAATAAATATTCCTCTTAAAAGATTAATCATTCCTCCCATTGGAGATCCAGAATGCCATATTCCTTCTAACCTGTGACCTCTAGTCCTTATAATTAAAGGTGCAATTTGTTGACCATTAGTTCTATAACTTAAAGAAGCTAAATCATCACTTAATATTTGTATACAATAAAGTATATAATCCAAATATTGAATTTCTGCAATTGGCCTTAACCCCCTTAATGCCATGCCAATACCCTGACCTACAATTGTAGCCTCTCTGATTCCACTATCTTCAACTCTATGCTCTCCATATTTATCTTGTAACCCCTCTAAACCTTGATTTACTCCTCCAATTTTACCACAATCCTGACCAAAAATTAATAATCGTTCATTTGAAGATAATAGGGCATCAAAATTATCTCGTATAATTACTCTTCCATCAACTATTTTTGGCTCTTTAGAATACTTTGGAGGAACCAAATCAAATTTAACTTCTTTTGAATATAAATCAGATGAAAATTTAGGTTGTAAATTTTTTGATAGATTTATTAAATAATCAATAAAATTTTTCTTTGATAGATTATTAATTTTTGATATTGATGGTAATAGAGATCTTCCTATAGAAATGATTTCTCGATAACCAATGTTATTAAGTTTAGCAATTTTAGACCTTACTAATTCAATTGAAACAGAGCTGGAATTGGAACTAGAACTAGCTTCATATAACGAATCTAAATGTGTATTAAAATTTTCAAATTCCTTCTTTATCGGCCTCTGATAATCATTCCAAGCATTAACTTTTGCATTTTTAGCTCTAATTTTTGCTTCAGAATCAATTTTATCTAAAATTGTTTTATCAGATATTTTATTTTTAAGAATCCAGTTTTTAAATTTTAAGTTGCAATCGTGTTTTTTTTCCCATTCTAGCCTTGAAACTGACTTATATCTCTCATGGGACCCTGAAGAAGAATGTCCAAGCGGCTGAGTAAGTTCAATAACATGAACAATAACAGGAATGTGATCAATGCGAGCTCTTTTCTCTGCTTTAGAATAAGCTTTAATTAATGACGAATAATCCCATCCTTTTACTTGAATAATTTCAAAACCGTCTTTATTTGAAGTCTTTTCAAAACCAGATAAAGCCTCGGAAATACTTGATTTTGTGGTCTGAAGATCATTAGAAACAGATATTCCATATTCATCATCCCAGATACTTATAACCATAGGAACCTGCAATACACCTGCAGCATTAATAGCTTCAAAAAATAAACCTTCACTTGTGCTTGCATTTCCAATTGTTCCCCAAGCTATTTCATTTCCATTGTTGGAGAATTTTTTAGACTGTTTTAATTTTAATTTTCTATAAACCTTAGATGCTTGAGCTAAACCAACTAGTCTAGGCATTTGAGAGGCAGTAGGAGATACGTCAGAACTGTGATTTTTTTGCTTCATTAAATCTACCCAAGTACCATCTTTATTAATACTTTTACTTAAGAAGTGCCCTCCCATTTGTCTTCCACCGGACATTGGTTCAAATTCAATGTCAGTGTGGCCGTATAAAGCAGAAAAAAAGTTTTCTGGAGTTAATAAATCTTGAGCCATCAATAATGTTTGGTCTCTGTAATAACCAGATCTAAAATCACCATCTTTAAAAAAATGATTAAGTGCCATTTGAGGTAATTCTTTACCGTCTCCAAATATTCCAAACTTACCTTTACCTAGAAAAACTTCCCGACGACCAATTATACTGCATTCTCTGCTTAAAACAAGAGTTTTATAATCTTCAATTACCAGCTTTTTATACTGTAAGTAATTGATGTTATTATTAAGATTTAATATAGATTTTGACATATATATCGACTGTAAAAATACAAAATTTATAACTAATCTATTTAGAACCAAGTTCTAGAAAAAAATGCGGAAATATCTTTTGAATTTAAGGATAGTACAAATCTAATTTTTGATAAATAATTTTCTTTAACTATTGAATATTCATGACTTGAACCAACAGGAAAGTATAATTCTAAATAATCCGGTATAAAGTTTAACCTGACTCCATAGCCATTGTAGAATTTCATCCTTTGATTTACATTCTTAAGAATTCCAAAATCTAAATAACCTTCTACCCACTTCCATATACCGATACTAAAATTTGAACTTAAAATCCATTGATTTGAGCTACTGTTAGGAATTATTGACTTAAACCCTCCTTCATTTAAAATAAATTGTTGACTGAATAAACCTTCTGTTTCAGATCGTCCAAAATAAGCATACTTAAATAAATAATCATTTGGTTTATTTAAGTTAAAATTAAAATAACTGTTATTTATTTTTTTATTTTGAATAAAGCTTCCAAAAAAGAATCTACTTGAGAATAATCTACCAGATTTAAACAATTTTCTATATTCAATTTCTAGTATTAACTTTTTAAAATCTTTTGCAATCTCAATACTGTTTTCTATTGTAAAATATTTAACAGAACCTTTATTAGAAATTTGATACTTAATCTCACCGAGTGAATAATTTGGAATTTTACTATTAAAACTTATAGACTCTTTTTGAATACTATACCATGATAAACTAAGACCTTGTCTAAAGTTACTCCTTAAATCAGATGGTCTAAAATAAAATTTTAATGATGGTACTACAATTTTATATAAGGAATTTGGGGCATAATGAAAGCTACTTCCAAAAAAACTAAATTGAGTTAGATAATTCGGTTTTGAATCATTATAATGTTTGTAGTCAATTATAACTGATCCTACCAAAGTCTTTTCGATTGTTGAATAAGTAGGCTCAATCAAATAAGTAAAAGGTCTACGTTGTATTGTTCTATTATGAAATCTTGCTCCAAATGAAGCTCCATCATATAAGTTATAAAATCCAGTAGGATTGATTAAAATCTGATTTTTGGTTGGATCTTCTGAATCCTTAAAAAACTTTAAACTTAAGGGCTTACTAAAAGAATTATTTTTAAGTGATCGCCAGTTATTAAGTTTATTTGTCTCTGGTAGACTAATAATAGGATTAACCGCAATATAGTCAGCTTCTGTTTTGTCAAAAACAGTAGGTTCACTAGAATTACTAGAAACCCACTTAGAATCGATTATCTTATTATCTTTTATAATCGCAACCTTATAAGGAACAGGTTGGTTAGAGATTTGATCTGTAAATACAGATATTTTATTAAATGATTTTGTAACCTTTTTAATTTTAATATCAAGTGTATGTTTTGAATCTAAATATTTGATAAGATTATTTGAATCATTACTATTGTTGTATTTATTAACAATCAACATTAAATCACTTATGTTATTTACTTTATGTATATCTTTTAAAACAGACTTAAACGAAGTTTCCCCTATATAGTCTTCTAAGTACCTAAAAAGAATACCTGCTTGATATGGAGTAGATATTCTTTCATTAAATTTTATTAATAAATTCTTTGGAGTAGTTGCTGGTTGATGTAAATTTCTTCTCAACATCGATTCTGAATTAATTAGAAATATTTCATTAAAATTTAGTTTGGACAATGAGTAGTTTTTTAAAATAGGGAATTCAGATAATTTTCCGATAAGTTTTTGATTTGGGTAATGAATATCAATATATTTCATTATAAAATAAATTGTTAGGCCATCACTCAACCAGTGATTTTTTCTAAAATCTAAATAGGTGAGTTGAGACTTAACATATTCATTAGTAAAGATTTTTAAAAATTTGATTTCATCAATAAACACTTCATCGAAAGGGCTTATTATCTTAGGGAAAATAGTTAAGTCATTTATTGGTCTTAAACTATAATCATATTCAGTGATTAAAAAAGATTTTTTCTGATCATTTACACCAAAATTCTTTGATAAAAAACTATAAATTTTTTCTATTTTGAGCTGAGATAAATCATTTGAATTTTCAAATATATCGGTAAATATTTTAATTTCTCCTGTTTTAAATTCTCGAATTTTATTTTCTTTTGAAAATATAAATTTTGGAGATCTTTCTGATTTACTCTCATAATATGCTATTTTAGAATTCTCTTTTGAATAACTCTCTAACTTATTCATTGAACTTAACAAATGAAAATTTTTAGGATATGTCCATTTTATTAAATACTTAGATTTAAACAAACTATTATCATTCAGGTTTAAATTACTATGAGTTATCCATTTTCCATTATATAAAGGACTTAAAGCGACTATAAAATCTTCTATGTTAATTGATTTTTTGCTATATCCAATGCCTGTGAATTGTTTGTCAGGAATTGTTATTGAATAATTTATATTAATTGATAATGAGTCTGATGAATTCAAAGGATCCTTTAAAATAAGATATATAATGTCATTTTGATTTTTCAATCTTGACCATTTAAGAGAGTCATTTTCAACTATAAAAGATTCAATTTTTGTATTTCCTTTACTTTTTTTAGAAGAAATATAAAAGCTACGATCAAATTCTTCGGCCAACTTTTGAGCTAAAGGAGATTTTGAGTTACTATAAGAATTAGACCAGTCATTAAAAAACAGAGTATCTATTGTTTTTTTTTGATTATTTGATATAATTAATTTTTGATTAATTTCAATTAGCTTATTTTCTATTTTGAGTTTTGCCTCTAATGAATAAGAAGTTGATAGTTGTGAATACAATGGTGATGTTAGAAGAAAAATAAATAAAATAAATTCAAATATTTTCATATTTTTAATATCATAATTTTAATTCTTTAGATAAAAAATATCCCGTATGACTATTCTTTATTTTTGATATCTCTTCGGGAGGACCATAACCGATAAGTTCACCTCCATATTTTCCACCTTCAGGGCCAATTTCAATAACATGATCAACCTGTTTTATAACATCAAGATTATGTTCAATAATTAAAATAGTATTTCCTTTATTAACAAGTTTATTTAAAACTTCTAAAAGAACTCTTATGTCTTCAAAGTGCAGTCCAGTTGTTGGCTCATCAAGGATATACATTGTGTTTCCTGTATCTCTTTTAGATAGCTCAGTAGATAATTTAATTCTTTGTGCTTCTCCCCCTGAAAGGGTTGTGCTTGGCTGTCCTAAAGCTATATAACCTAAACCAACATCTTGTATCGTTTTAAGTTTATTGAAAATTTTAGGAATTGCCTTAAAAAAATTTACAGCTTGATTAATTTTCATATTTAAAACATCTGATATTGTTTTTCCTTTGTAATATATTTCCAAAGTTTCTCTATTAAACCTGTTACCTTGACAAGATTCACACTCAACGTAAACATCTGGTAAAAAATTCATTTCGATAACCCTCATTCCACCACCTGAACAAGTTTCACACCTTCCCCCAGAAACATTAAAACTAAACCTTCCAGGCTTATAACCTCTTATTTGAGCTTCTTGAGTCTTTGAAAACAATAATCTGACTTCACTAAATACTCCACAATAGGTCGCAGGATTACTTCTGGGTGTTCTTCCAATTGGATTTTGATTTACATCCACAACCTTATCTAGGTTATCAATTCCAATAATTTTTTTAAATGGTAAAATCTCCTTAACTCCATTAAAGAAATAGTTGTTTAATATTGGATACAATGTGTCATTAATCAAACTTGACTTTCCGCTTCCTGAAACACCAGTGATTCCAATCATCAATCCTAGAGGAAAATTAACAGAAATATTTTTTAAATTATTACCCGTACAACCTTCAATCAGTAAACTTTTACCATTACCAATTCTTCGATCTAAGGGTGTTTCTATTCTCAAATTCCCATTTAAATAATTAGCTGTTAGCGTATCATGCTTTAACATCTCTAATGGAGTTCCTTCAGAAATGACAGTTCCTCCATTTATTCCTGCCAATGGACCTAAGTCAATAACATGATCAGATCTTAAAATCATTTCCTTATCATGCTCTACAACTATAACTGAATTACCAATATCTCTTAACGCTTCAAGGGAGTCAATTAATCTTTGATTGTCTCTTTGATGGAGACCAATGCTGGGTTCGTCGAGGATATAAAGAACACCAACTAGCTGAGATCCAATCTGCGTAGCAAGTCTAATTCTTTGAGCTTCTCCTCCCGAAAGAGATTTAGAAGAGCGATTTAATGATAAATAATTTAACCCTACAGAAAGCAAAAACTGGAGTCTAACTTTTATTTCCTTAACTACTTCGTTTGAAATTTTCTTTTCTTGAATAGATAAATTATCATCTATTGAATCAAACCAAATATACAAATCACTCAAATCCATTGATGATAATTCAAAAATATTTTTATCAATAATTTTAAAATGATTTGCTTCAATATTTAAACGAGAACCATTACATTTTGGACAAAATCTTGAGTCCATAAAGTTTTTTGCCCAACGCTTAATTTTTCTAGATTCGTTGCTATTAAACTGATTAATTATAAAATTTTCAATTCCCTCATAATCAATTACATACTTTCTGGTCACACCCAAAGACTTAGATTCAACTGAAAACTTTTCATTGGAACCCTTTAAAAGAACATCTAAAGCTTCAGTAGGAATTTTACTTATTGGATCATTTAAATTAAAGTTATATTTTTTTGATATAATCTCAATCTGCTTAAAATTCCAATTATTATTTTTTTCACCTAAAGGTATTATACCTCCACTATTAATAGAAATAGATTGATCAGGAATAATTTTATTTCTATTAGCCACATATTCAAAACCTAATCCTTTACATGACTTACACATTCCTTTTGGAGAATTAAATGAGAAGTTATTAGGTTCAGGTTTAGGATAAGATATACCTGAATTTTCACACATCAAATTACTACTGAAAAATCTTGAATTTCCTTCGTTAAATTGAATTATCATAAGACTTTCATCTCCATACTGTAAAGCAGTTTTTATTGATTCCTCTAAACGTTTTTTTGAATTATCTAATGAATTAACTTCTAGGACATCAATGAGTAATTCAATATCATGATTTTTGTACCTATCTAATTTCATTCCCTTAGAAATATTCAAAATTTCTCCATCAACTCTTACCTTTAAAAAACCTTGTCTAGACAAATTATCAAACAGTTCCCTGTAATGACCTTTTCTTGACTTAATAATAGGAGACAAAATAGCAACTTTTTTATCTGTAAAATCCTTGAAGATCAAATCTAGAATCTGTGACTGAGTATAACTAACCATGGGTTTGTTAGTTTCGTAGCTGTAAGCAATTCCTATTCTAGCATATAGAAGTCTTAGATAATCGTATAGTTCCGTAATTGTCCCTACAGTTGATCTTGGGCTCTTAGATGTAGTTTTTTGTTCAATTGCTATAACGGGGGATAAGCCATCAATTTTATCAACATCAGGACGTTCTAAATTTCCCAAAAATTGCCTTACATAAGCTGAAAACGTTTCCATGTATCTTCTTTGCCCTTCTGCATATAAGGTATCAAAGGCCAAGGAGGATTTACCACTTCCAGACAAACCAGTTATTACTACTAGTTTGTCTCTAGGTATTTTGAGGTCTATGTTTTTTAAATTATGAACTCTAGCACCTTTTATATCAATAAAATTTTCCAATAGTAAAAACTTGAATATTCAGCAAATATAACTCTTAAAGCTCCACTAAAAAAGATATAAAGTTTTATCTTAAAACAGAAGAAGAATCATCACCTCTAGGATCAGCTCCAGTAGAAATAACTCCATTATCATCAATCATTATGGCATCAACTCTACCAATTATTCTGGAAAATCGTTCTTCAATATTATATCCTATATTATTTAAATTTAATATTAAACTTAAATCAAATTGTTTTGGCTCTAAAATTACAATATCAGGCATCCACTGATGATGAAATCTGGCGGCATTAACAGATTCTTGTATTCCCATATTAAATTCATATGCATTTAAAATAGTTTGAAAAACTGATGTGATAATAGTTGAACCACCAGGTGTTCCTAAAATCATATATAATTTTTTATTTTTTTCTACTATTGTTGGAGTCATTGAACTTAACATCCTTTTTCCAGGTAAAATAGAATTAGCTTCACTCCCTAATAAACCAAACATATTAGGAACGCCAGGTTTACTGCTAAAATCATCCATTTCATTATTTAAAAAATAACCTCCATCCTCAACATAAACCTTTGAACCGTAACTTCCATTAAGTGTAGTTGTTACTGAAACTGCATTTCCTTCTTTGTCTATAATAGAGTAGTGAGTAGTTTCCTCAGTTTCATTGAAAACAATATTTCCAGGGTTAATATCACTTGATAAAGTTGCTTTTTTCCAATTAAAGTCACTCATTCTTTTATTAAGGTAAAGAGAATCCAAAAGTTCATTTTGTGGAATATTGACAAAGTCTGGATCTCCTAAATATTCTGTTCTGTCTGCGTAAGATCTTCTTTCTACTTCAACCATTACCTGAATTGACTCCATTGAATTATGACCATATTTTTTAATGTCAAAAGGTTCTATCATTTTTAACATTTGTCCAAGACAAACTCCACCACTTGAAGGAGGAGCCATGGACGTAATAGTTAATTCTTTATACTCAAACTGAATGGGCTTTCTCCATACAGGATAATAATTTTTTAAATCTTCTTTACTAATAATGCCTCCAGTGTTTTTAACTCTATTAATGAACCTCTCTGCATTAACACCTTGATAAAAACCAGCTCTACCGTTTTCTTGAATAAGCTTCAATGTGTTTGCAAGAGGTAAGTTTATTACAATATCTCCCTTTTCATGTTTTTTTGCATAAAAGGTGTTTTCTCCATTAACTTCAATAAACTCATTCTTTTTACCGTCAAAACTTTTTTGTTGCTTTTCTGTTACAAGATATCCCCTGGTCGCTAAATCAATTGCAGGCTGAACCAGTTCACTCCATGGAAGTGATCCAAATTTTTTATGAACTTCATATAAACCAGCAACTGTTCCTGGCACTCCAATAGCTAAGCCTCCAATTATACTTTTTCCTTTAATAACATTTCCATCTGAGTTTAAATACATATCTCTTGAAGCAAGAGATGGAGCTTTTTCTCTATAATCTAATGAACCAAAAGAACCATCATTTTTTCTGTAAACTAAAAAACCCCCTCCAGCTATATTGCCTGCGTTTGGATAGCAAACAGAAAGAGCAAGATCAGTTGCAATCATTGCATCAAATGCATTACCTCCTTTGTCTATAATATTTACACCAATTTTAGAAGCTTCAGTTCTAGCAGACACTACAGCTGCTTTAATAGCTGTATTTTCTGGTGAATTACAACTAATAAAAAGTGAGGCAGTTAAGATTAACAATATTTTATTCATAAATAAGTGTTTTTAGTTTTTGATTAAATTTTGTTTAACAGCATTTTGAATATCCTCGAAAAATAGAAAAAATTGTGGTTCTATTATAGGTAAAAGTGAAACAAATTTCTCTACACTTGAAGAAAGCTCTGAAGGATAATTAGTTCGGGTCTCCATTTGGAGTAATATTTTCTTTAAACCTTCAATTGTTGAATACGATTTAAACCAATTACCTGTAATTAAATATTGTAATGAAGATCTAACATTTATTGGAAGATCATTTTTATTTAAAACTAATTTTCTATAAAACTCTTCTGAGAATTGATTTAAACTTATTTCGCTGTATTTAGTCCAATTTTTAGCTAATAAATGATCGTAAAACATATCAACAAGGACTCTGCTGTAATGACGATGGGTATTGAAAAATAGTTTTGTGTGACTTCTGAAAATTTCATGAGAATCAGTATAAGAGTCAATAAATCTATGGAGCAATATACCTTTTTGCCATAAGGCAGGATAATTTTTATATCTATTACCTTTAACGCTGTCTGCAATAAAATTGCCTAAAGCAATATCTTCATTATTACCTGAAAGGTATACATGAGCGAGATAATTCATTGAATAAAGGTAATGTGCTTTTTAATTAAGTTAAAATCCATTTACCTAAATATTTTCTCTTTTTCTATTAAGTTTCAAAAAATTAAATTTTAACAACCTCTTGCAGGCCAATCGATATTAGGATATCCCTTATCACTAATTATTTTCGGCCATCCTTGCCAACTTTCAATAGGCTCTCCATCCTCACATAGATCTAATTCATATTGATACACTTAAATAGAGTTAATTTCCTTAAATTAAAATCTTAAAGCATCATAATTAATTCAATCTATTATTATCTTTGATTTATGACAATAATTAAATCCATTTCGGGAATTAGAGGAACAATAGGAGGAAAGCCAGAAGAAAACTTAACACCTATTGATGCAGTAAAATATGCTGCTTCTTATGGAACATTTTTAAAAAAAAAGTATCCTGATAAAGTTATAAAAGTTGTTATCGGTAGAGATGCGAGAATATCTGGAAACATGATTCAAAATCTTGTTCAAAACACTTTAATTGGGATGGGAATTAATTGCATTGATCTCGGTTTATCAACAACTCCTACGGTTGAAATTGCTGTTACAAAAGAGAATGCCTTAGGTGGAATAATTCTTACTGCTAGTCATAATCCTAAAAATTGGAATGCATTAAAACTATTAAATAAAGATGGAGAGTCTCTTAGTGCTAATGACGGAGATGAAATATTCTTAATAGCCGAAAAAAATGATTTTAATTTTTCTGGGATTGATGATTTAGGAAATATAAAATCAAATTTGACATACATTGATTATCATATTAAAAAGGTTTTAAATCTAAAATACACAAATAATAAAGCAATTAAAGATTCTAATTTTACTGTTGTAGTAGATGGAGTAAATTCTACAGGAGGAATTATAGTCCCTAAACTACTCGATAAATTAGGTGTTAATTATATACCTATTTACTGTGATCCTACAGGGGAATTTCCCCATAATCCAGAACCATTAGAAGAAAACTTATCTGATTTATCAAAGGCAGTTATCTCTAATAAAGCTGACCTAGGGATAGTGGTTGATCCAGATGTTGATAGGTTAGCATTTATAGATGAAAATGGAGAAATGTTTGGAGAGGAATATACTCTAGTTGCTTGTGCAGACTATATATTATCAAAAAAAATAGGAAATTCGGTTTCAAACCTATCTTCTACTTTAGCCCTATCTAAAGTGACTGAAAAACATGGTGGAAAATATTTTGCAAGTGCCGTTGGAGAAGTTAATGTAGTAGAATTAATGAAAAAAAAGAATGCAATTATTGGGGGTGAAGGAAATGGAGGTGTAATCTTACCTGAATTTCATTATGGAAGAGATGCTATTGTTGGAATTGCATTATTTTTATCGTTATTGGCTGAGAGAGAATTACCTGCTTCAAAATTAAAAAAAACATATCCTGAATACTTTTCAAGTAAAAATAAAATAACTCTTGGTCCTGAAATGAACGTAGATAGTCTTTTATTAAAAATGAGTAATAAGTATAAAAACTATAAACCCATTACAATAGATGGAGTCAAAATAAACTTTGAAAACTCATGGGTTCATTTAAGAAAGTCAAATACTGAGCCGATAATTAGAATATATACTGAAGCTGACTCTAAAAACAAAGCACATGAATTAGCTAAAAAGTTTATAGAAGAATTAAAAAAGATTATTTAGGAGCTTTATCCATATACTTATATCTATTGTGAGACCAAAGATATTGTGATGGATCGCTTGATATCGTTTCTTCTAGCATATTATAGAACACGTCAGTAATTTCATTTTCAATAGTTTGTTTTGGAGAATCTGATACGAGCTTAAAATTTGTTTCATAAAACCCTCTTTTTACTCTTTTAATATCTGCATATACTATAGCAATGTCAAACTCTTTAGCTATTCTTTCAGCTCCAGTAAAGACGGGAACCTTATTACCCATAAATAATCTCCAATATGTTTTTTCTTTTGGAAATGGAGATTGATCAGCAGCAAAACCATAAATAGCAGTATGTTTATTTTTCTGATGCTCTTTTATTGTCTCAAGTGTATGATATCTAGATATTAAAAATGCGTTATGCTTTTGTCTTATTTTTTTAACCAATTTATCAAAATAAATATTTGTCAAAGGTGTGTAAATTCCATAAGTTGAACTTCCAAAGGCTTTAGCTTTAAACAAGAGCCATTCATAACTAGCATAATGTCCACACATTATAATTACACTTCTTTTGTTTTTTGAAAATTGAGTCAATAAATTTATGTTATTCACTTTAAATCTTTTATTTATTGATTCAAGAGTCATAGACATTGATTTAATCATTTCTAAAAAAATATCACACATATGAGTATAAAAAGCTCTTTCAATTATACGGATTTCCTTGATTGACTTCTCAGGAAAAGAAAGTAATATATTTTTTCTTATCATTTCACCTCTATATCCTAAAAAGTAAAAAAGTATAAAGCTGATGATATCTGACAAAAGATATAGCAAAGAAAAAGGAAGAATTGAAATTCCTTTAAGAATTGGATAAATAACTACAAAAGCAATGCGGTTCATGCTACAAGTTTTATACAAATTTAATAGATTTGAATTCAAATAAAGTTTATGAGCATCACTTTTGAAGTTCTTATTGTCATTTTGATTAATTCTCTCATTAGTTATAAGGGTTTTAATGATGTTATTTTTTTTGAAAAATTTCATTTCAAAATGAGTAACATTAAAAATGGAGAATATTATCGTTTTTTAACTTCTGGATTTTTACATGTTGACAAACAACACCTTCTTTTTAATATGGTAACCTTATACTTTTTTGGGGATTTCGTCTTAAATATTTTTGGTACATTTTGGTTTTTTTGTTTGTATTTGGCTTGCTTAATAATAGGAAGTGTGTTTTGTTTTATAATTCATAATAAAAATAATAATTTTTCTGCAGTGGGTGCAAGTGGAGCAGTAACAGGAATATTGTTTAGTGCTATTTTAGCTTATCCTGACCTAAAACTAGCTTTGCTTTTTTTTCCAATACCTATGCCAGGCTATTTTTTTGGTATTGCTTATTTAGTTTACACCTTTTATGGAATTAACAAAGAAAACGACGGAATAGGACATTCTGCTCATTTAGGAGGAGCAATTAGTGGAATTTTACTATCAATAATATTAAAGCCAGAACTCATCTTACTGTCATCTAAAACACTCCTACTTTTAAGTATTGTAATTGTTTTTGGGATAATTTACTTTAATAAAAAAATTAACAGCTCTACTTAACATTAAGTAGCTCTGAAACTTTCGCTTCTAATTGAGAACCTCTTAGGTTTTTAGCGACAATGATACCCTTTTCGTCAAGAATAAAACTTACTGGTATGGCTTTTACTTTATACAATTTAGCAATTGGATCCTGCCAAAACTTTAAATTTGAAACATGGTTCCATGTTAAATAGTCATCGGCAATAGCACGAATCCATTGAGGTTTACTTTTATCTAAAGACACTCCAATAATCTCAAAACCTTTGTTATTAAATTTTTTGTAAATCTTAACCAGGTTAGGGTTTTCTCTTCTGCATGGACCACACCATGAAGCCCAAAATTCTAACAAAGTAACCTTACCCAATTTATCATTTAAGTTTAACATTTGACCGTCTGGTGTTGGTGCGTTAAAATTGGGAGCAAAATTTCCAACTTCAATTGGTTGATCTGGATTATTAAAAATTGAGGATAACCGCTCCCCAATATCAGAACCTTTTATTCGTTCTGTAAATAAATTAAAAATATTTTTTGCCTCGGTTGTTGATATAACTTTTTTACTCGAAACAAAGCGTTCTAAAAGAATAACACTTAAATATGAATCAAAATTTCGTTTTAAGAACTCAATTTCATATTCATGTATCTGAGTTTGTACCAAATTATAATCATTTTGAAGATCAATAATTAATTCATTCTTTCCATTTTGAGATGCAAGTTGAATTTCAGATTTAATTTCATTTATTGTTTTAACGAACTTTTTTGTCTCATATTTATAATCATTAAAGTGATCATTTGATGTAGTGCCAGAGATTTTGGATGATCCAATACTGTCTTTAAACATTTTAACTTTAATCTTACCTTCTTCAATAATAATGGGTAAGTTGAAATTGAAACCTTCTACTTTAATAAAACTTATTGAAGGGTTTATTGCCTTGCCCTCCATCAAAAATTTATTTTTCTCAATTGTTGTTGAGTCTACAATTTGAGGCTGATTGTTAGAGTTTGCAATAATTCGATATACTTTTAAACCATCTTTTGTATCAATATTTCCTTCAATCGAATAATAGCCTGGTTCAGAACTACATGACACTAAAAAAAGTAAAAAAAACGAGCAGAAGAGTAATAAAATATTTTTCATGTTTCAAAATTACAAATTTGATTTGGCTTGTGGGGCTTGTGTATGGATATTTTTAAAGAACTATATTTGTATTTATTTTTAATTATGGCAGGCAATAGCTTTGGAAACATATTTAGGCTTACATCTTATGGTGAATCTCATGGACCAGCCATAGGTGGTATATTAGATGGATGTCCTTCTGGTATTAATATAGATATTGAAAAAATACAACATGATTTAGATAGACGAAAACCCGGCCAATCAGCTATTGTAACTCAAAGAAAAGAAGCAGATGAAGTAAATTTTCTATCTGGTATTTTTGAAGGCAAAACTACTGGAACACCAATATCATTTGTAATATATAACACCAATCAAAAATCAAAAGATTATAATCATATAAAAGAGAGCTATCGACCTTCGCATGCTGATCTTGTTTATGATAAAAAATATGGACATAGAGATTATAGAGGGGGTGGAAGAAGTTCTGCAAGAGAAACTGCCGCTAGGGTAATTGCAGGTGCAATTGCAAAGCAATTTTTAAGTTCTATAAGATTTACTGCATATGTAAAATCAGTCGGTTCTATTGAATTAAATAAACCATATCAAGAGCTTGATTTAAATAATATTGAATCAAACCCAGTAAGATGCCCTGATAAAGAAATAGCTTCAAAAATGGAGGCTTACATAAAAGATATAAAAAAAGAGGGTAATACAATTGGAGGAGTTATAAGGTGTATAATTCAAAATGTGCCTATAGGTCTTGGTGAACCAGTTTTTGATAAATTACATGCCCAGCTAGGTAAAGCGATGCTTTCTATTAACGCTGTAAAAGGTTTTGAGTATGGAAGTGGGTTTTCAGGCACTAAACTCAAAGGAAGTCAGCACAATGATTTATACAATAATGACGGATCGACTAAGTCCAACCTATCTGGTGGGATACAAGGTGGAATATCAAATGGAATGGATATTTATTTTGATGTTGCATTTAAACCAGTTGCAACTATAATGCAAAATCAAGAAACAATTAATAAAAAAGGAGAAAAAATCACAATGGAAGGTAAAGGAAGACACGATCCATGTGTTGTCCCTAGAGCTGTTCCTATTGTGGAAGCAATGGCTGCGATAACCCTTGCTGATTTTGTTTTATTAAATCGTACTATTAAATTATAGAATAATAAAATAATTATGAGAAATTTAGCTTTACACTGGAAAATTATTATTGGAATGATTTTAGGAGTTGCCATAGGAGGTCTAGCTTCTTTGGTTCCCTGGGGAAGTGGTTTTGTGTCAGACTGGATTAAACCGTTTGGAACAATGTTTATTAATTCATTAAAATTAATTGCAATGCCACTAATATTAGCCTCATTAATTAAGGGGGTATCTGATTTAAAAGACATATCTAAATTATCAAAAATAGGAGGAAGAACGATTGCAATCTATCTTTGTACAACTGTTTTAGCTGTTTTAATTGGCTTAGTACTTGTAAATACAATATCACCTGGTAATAGCATAAAAGAGAGTACAAGAAATGAATTAATGTCGGCTTATGAAACTGATGCCGCAAAAAAGCAATCTGCTGCTGCTAAACAACAAGAAAGCGGTCCCCTTCAAGCATTAGTTGATATAGTACCAAGTAATATTTTCGATGCTACAACTAATAATAGAAATATGCTTCAGGTCATATTTTTTGCACTTTTTTTTGGAATTGGAATAATATTAATTCCAGAAGAAAAGTCCAGACCTGTAAAGGCTTTCTTTGATTCTTTTAATTCAGTTATTCTTAAATTAATAGATATTATAATGCTAGCTTCTCCATATGGTGTTTTTGCGCTATTAGCGGCTCTTGTTGTAGAATCTCCAAGTCTTGATTTATTTAAAGCTCTTGGTGCTTATTCTTTAACTTTAGTTTTTGGATTAGCTTTAATGATTGTGATATATATTATTTTAGTTAAAGTTTTTACTGGTGTAAGTCCAAAATATTTCATGAGCGGTATTGCCCCAGCTCAATTACTTGCTTTTTCGACTAGTTCAAGTGCTGCAACCTTGCCAGTTACAATGGAGAGAGTTGAAAAACATTTAGGAGTAGATAAAGAGGTTTCAAGTTTTGTCTTACCAATCGGAGCAACTATAAATATGGATGGTACAAGCTTATATCAAGCTGTTGCAGCTGTGTTTATTGCTCAAGCCTTTGGTTTAGGTTTATCAATTGAAGTTCAATTAGGAATAATTTTAACTGCAACGTTAGCCTCTATAGGAGCTGCAGCTGTTCCAGGCGCAGGAATGGTTATGTTAGTTATCGTGTTAGGCCAAGCAGGAATTCCAGAAGCTGGATTAGCACTTATATTTGCTGTTGACAGACCTTTGGATATGTGCAGGACAATAACAAATGTTACAGGAGATGCAGCAGTATCAATGTTAGTTGCAAAGTCTGTAGGTAAATTAAAAAAAGAAAAAACTTCTTAATAATTTTATAGAATTAATCTTGACAGAACTTGCTTACTCGGAATCTCACAATTATCATATCTTTTATATATGAAATATCTTGTCCTAGCAATTAGTCTATATATAATGTTAGAAAATGCTTTGGGAGTAATCATTAATAGATAATATAGAAAATTATATATTTCAAGATGTTTTAATAGTTCATAAATAGCTTTAGAATAAATAAAAGGTTTATTTTTTGGAATATAAAAAATGACTGTATCAAATTCAACTAGATTGTTTTTTGAAATAAAAGCTTTTCCAAACTTCCCCTGTATTGGGGCAAAATAAAGTTTATTGCTTATGTCTTTTTTAATTGCATATCTAATCCAATAATGACATAGTGGACAATGCCCATCATAAAAAATAATCGATTTATCTATATAATTATTTGACATATTCTAATTGATCAATATCGACTTGCGTTGTAAATTTACCATAATTTACGATTGCTCTATTTTTTTTTATAGAGTCAATTGTTCCAATAGATTTACTGTCAAGAATTCTAACATCATCACCAACTTTTAATATAATGTTTGACTTTTTCTTTGGAATAAGTTTTATTTTCTTTTTTTCAGTTCTAATTTTTTCAATCTTCTTTTCAACCTCAAATTCTATGTTTTTTTTTAATATTATTTGATTTTTTATTAATATTGCTGATCTTTTATTTCGTTTTGAATTTTCTGATTCAATTAATTGAATCACTTCAGAAATCATTGGTCTTTTTTTATTGTTAACAAAGTATTTATCGGCAATTTCATTTACTTTGTTTCCAAGTAAAATCATTTTTTTATTATGATCGTATAATTCCTGATAATTAGTTAATTTGTTTTTCGTTTTTTCATTTAATTCAGCTAATTTGTTTAATTCTTCTTCAGCTATGATTTCCTTTTTCTTTAAAGATATTCCAGTTTTAGCCATAGAACTTCTTTCTTTTTGGAGCTTAGCAATAGTAGCGTCAAACCTTACTTTTCCTCTCTCAATTTTCTTTTTTGCTCTATTTATTAAACTATATGGAAGACCATTTTTTTGAGCAACTTCAAATGTAAAAGAGCTACCAGCTTCTCCTAAGACTAATTTATATATGGGCTCAAGTGTATCGCTATTGAATTGCATATTTGCATTTGACATTGCAGGTAATTCATTTGCTAGCAATTTAAGATTAGAATAATGAGTTGTGATTAAACCAAAGGATTCTCTAAAGTAAAACTCTTCTAAAATTACTTCTGCTAAGGCTCCACCAAGTTCGGGATCAGATCCAGTTCCAAATTCATCAATTAAAAATAAAGTGTTTTTGTTACATTTCTTCAAAAAGGTTTTCATATTCTTCAACCTGTAAGAATAAGTACTTAGGTGGTTTTCTATGGACTGATTATCTCCAATATCTGTGAGTATTCTGTCAAAAAAACAAACTCTACTTCGTTCATGTACAGGAATTAATATGCCGCTTTGAATCATCAATTGAAGTAATCCGATTGTTTTAAGAGTAATGCTTTTACCACCAGCATTAGGTCCAGAAATAACAATAATTTTATTTTTACTGTTTAAAAAAATATCTTGGGGATATGTCTTAATCTCTTCAATAATATTTGATCTATATAATAATGGGTGGTAAGCATCAAAAACTTCAATTTCTTGTGAATTTGAAATTTTTGGCATAATTCCATTTATTTCTTGAGCATAACGAGATTTTGAATAGTATAAATCAATATTCACTAAATATGCTTGATAACACTTTAATAATGGCAGGAAAGCTCTGAAATAGTCAGTTAAATAACTTAATATTTTTTTTATTTCTTCATCTTCTTCAAAAAGTAAATTTTGAAGTTCTCTTGATAACTGAAAAGTAGCTTCTGGCTCAATAAAAACGATACTTCCTGTTTTAGAACTACCCATTATCCCTCCTTTAACTTTTCTTCTATACATTGCCTTAACAGCTAAAACTCTTTTATTGTCAATTACAGATTCTCTTATTTCGTCTAAATACTCTAGATTATTGTAATGATTTAAAGACTTATTAAATGATAGACCTATTCGACTCCTAACTTCTTGAGATTTTTTTCTAATTGTATACAAAGTGTCAGATGCATTATTATTAATCTCTCCAAAACGATCAATAATACTATCAACTTCTTTCTTAAGTCCTTTGTTAATTTCAATCTCACTACCTAAGTCAAATAAATTTGGATAATAGCTTTTAAACTTTTTAAAAAATAATAATAATTTATTAACCGTCTCTGAGGTTGATGCAATATTCATAAAAGATTCAATATCAAGAACACTATTTTCAATTTTTAATAATTGAAAAGATTTAACTAATGATTCAAAACCATGATTTGGAATTCTATTCTCATTTTCAAAAGATGATTTATACTCTGAGGTTAGTAATAGTGACCTTATTTTATCTTCATTTTCATCAATTGGTATCATCTTTAATATCAATTCCTTTGCCATTGGAGTAATAGCAAATTGGGAGATTTGACTAAGCACTTCTGTAAATTCTAAATCTTCAAAAGTTTTAGCAGGAATATAGACCATTTGATTTTATTAAATTAGCCATGACAAAAGTAATAAAATCGTGGAGCTGAATATACATCCAAGTTGGGAAAAAATAATTGATAATGAAAAAAAAAAAAAATACTTCAAATCACTTATGATTTTTGTTGAATCTAACTATAAAAATAAAACTTGTTATCCACCTATAAATTTAATTTTTAAAGCTTTTAAGATTTGTTCTTTTGACTCCTTAAAAGTTGTTATACTTGGGCAAGATCCTTATCATGGTGAAAATCAAGCCGATGGTTTATCATTTTCAGTTTCTAAAACAACAAAACATCCACCCTCATTAATTAACATCTTTAAAGAGGTTGAAAATGATTTAAAAATTGATTATCCTAAATATGGAAATCTAAATAACTGGGGGAATCAAGGAGTTTTATTATTAAATTCTACATTAACAGTTGAAGAAAACAAACCAGGCAGTCATCAAAAAAAGGGTTGGGAGTTTTTTATAGATCAAATCATAAGATATATTTCAAATAATAAAAATAATGTTGTTTTTATGCTTTGGGGTAATTATTCTAAGATGAAATCCAAATTAATAGATCAATCAAAACATTTAATTTTAACTTCAGGACACCCTTCTCCATTGTCAGCAAATAGAGGTTATTGGTTTGGAAACAAACATTTTAGTAAAACAAATAAATATCTTAATAAAAAAACAGGGAAGACAATACAATGGAAGACTCATTAACCTCCTATTCGCTTAGCCTTATGTCCAATTTTAATCAAATAATTAATAATCTTATCCCTGCAGTTTCCCTGTATAATTATTTCATTATTCTTAACCGTACCCCCTGTCCCAGTATAAGTTTTAATGTTTTTAGCAAGAGATTTTAATGATGGTATATCTCCTTCAAAGCCCTTAATTATTGTGACAACCTTTCCAGCTCTTCCTTTATTAGAAAAGTGAGCTTCTAAATTTTGAATCTTCAATATTTTCTTATCATTAATAAGGTGACCTAATTCAACTTCAGGAGCCAAATTATCAAAACTTATATTCCCAAGTGATTCAAAACTATTTAGCGGCTTTTTTGGCATAAAAAATATTTTATTGAAAATTACAAATTATAGTTAAGTTTTATACATTTATATAAACCCTGTAAATTTTAAAATAATATGTCTTTAAGAATCTTAAAAAAAGTATTTTACTTAATCTTCTTTATTTCAATGATATCTTATTCTCAAGAATCTATAAATAAAGAAAAATTAATTCTAATTGAAACTTTACATGCCTTTTCTAAAATAAACTCTGTTACAGGTAGAGAAGAAGAAGCATCACAATATTTAAAATCTTTTTTAAAAAATAGCAATATAAAAATAGATAAATTAGGAAATCTAATTTTAGAAATTGGCAGTGGACTTCCAAGGACTTTAATAACAGTTCCAATAGATGAACCTGGATATGTTGTTAGCGAAATTAAGTCTAATGGATACATTAAGTACTCTCCTGTTGGTTTTGGTCACATAGGGCAATTATATCATCAATTTATGCAGGGACATGAAGTGAAAATAAATTCAGAAAATAAATTTACTATTGGAGTGTCGACTGTTCCGTCTTCTCACTTTGAAAGACTTAGAAACATTCCTGAATCAAAGAAAGAACCCTATACATGGCACGAAGGATATATTGACATAGGCGCTTCTTCAATTGAAGAGGTGCGTCAAAGTCAAATCGAATTACTAGATCCTATTAGCCTTAATAAAAAACCAATTATAATTAACGATTCATTAATTGCCGGCCCAAATATTAAAATAAAAGCTGCTGGTATAGCATTAGCTTACTTAGCTAAGTTTGTTAATGAAAAAAGTATAAAAGGTAAGTTGGTTTTTGCATGGACAGTTCAAGAGTTAATAAATGGAAAAGGAATTGAATCTGTAATAAATCAATACGGTCCTTTTGAAGAAATATATAGATTTAATCGATTTTTAGATTCAAAAGAAATTGGAAAAAATAAAATTATTATAAATGAAAAATTGGAAAATAATGAATCAAATATTATTAAAGTAAAACCTGTTTTATCATATAGAAATAGCGCTACTAATATTGATTTTGATAAGTTAAAAATTATTGAAGTAGGTCTTCCTAGTAAATATTCAAGTTCTCCAGTAGAAATGATATCAATCAAAGATTTAATAAGTTTAATTAACTTTTTAAGAGACAGTCAAAAGATACAGTTAAATGATTTTTCTGATTATTCAATTAAACAAAAAAAGACACAAAAGATATCTTACAATTCTTATTCTAAATATGAATCTATTTTAGGAGAATTAGTAAATAAATATGGGGTTAGTAAATCTGAAAGTTCAGTAAGAAATTTCATTAAAGCTAACCTTCCATCATGGGCCAAACCGATAGTAGATGAAAAAGGTAATTTAATCTTAACATTTGGTGAAGGAGAAAATCATAAAGTTTTTGTGGCACATATGGATGAAACTGGATATGTTGTTAGTGATATTAAAGAAGATGGAAGGTTAGAGTTAAAAATGCTTGGTGGAATGCTTCAATGGCTTTGGGAGGCACAACCTGCAATTATTCATTTAAGGGATAAGAAGATATCAGGAGTTTTTGAACCTAGACATGACTATCTAACTTCAAGAACACGAAAATCAAATCTCCCATTAAGTGTAAATGCAGGATTTTTATCTAAAAGTGAAGCACTGGAGGCTGGAATTATTTTAGGAGAAACAAGCGTGACAATGCCTAAAAAAATGATAAGATTAAATGAAAATAGAGTTACAGGAAGAAGTTTTGATGATAGAGTAGGGTGTGCAGCTTTAATTTTATCTTTAAATGAAATAAACCCTGGAAAATTAAAAAATAAAATAACTTTTGTATGGTCAGTTGAAGAAGAAATAGGATTGAAAGGTGCAAAATATTCAGCTATAAATTTAAAAAATGCTAGCATAGTTCATCCCGTTGACACATATGTGTCTTCAGACGATCCTTATACAGATGAATCATTTGCAAACTGTCCACTAGGAAATGGAGCAGTAATAAGGGTTTTGGAAAGTATAAATTTCGTTAGTCGTGAAAATTTTAAATTGATTAGAAAATTAGCTAATAATAATAATATCAATGTTCAATATGGAATGACTTCAGGCGGAACAGACGGTCAACCATTTTTATCTTATGGTATTCCGTCAGTGCCAATATCTTGGCCTGGAAGATATTCTCATTCCCCAATAGAAATTATGGATTTAAGAGACATGAATAGTTTAGTTAAATTAATTCAAGCTGTAATTGAAGATTAAGAATTAGTATTTTATAAATTTACACAAATTTTAAAATGAATTTTTTTAAAGAAAAATTATCAAATAAAAAACTACTCGAACTTTATAGATCACTTCTTCTTCCAAGGAAAATTGAAGAAAAAATGTTGCTCTTAATAAGACAAGGTAAGGTTTCAAAATGGTTTGGAGGTATTGGTCAAGAAGCCATTTCAGTTGGAGTTACATCTGCTCTTGAAAACGATGAGTATGTTTTACCAATGCATAGAAATTTAGGAGTTTTCACTACCAGAAAAATTGAATTAAAAAAACTTTTTGCTCAATGGCAAGGAAAACCATCTGGTTTTACAAAAGGAAGAGATAGAAGTTTTCATTTTGGAACACAAGATTATAACATAATTGGAATGATATCTCACTTAGGACCTCAGTTTGGAATTGCAAATGGAATTAGTTTGTCTTGTAAAATAAAGAAAGAAAAATCAGTTTGCGCTGTATTTACTGGTGAAGGAGGGACTAGTGAAGGTGATTTTCATGAAGCACTAAACGTTGCTTCTGTATGGAACCTGCCTGTATTATTTTGTATAGAAAACAATGGCTATGGTTTATCTACTCCAACAAAAGAACAGTTTGTATTAAAAAATATTTCTGACAGAGGTATTGCATATTCAATGGATTCACACACAATCGATGGAAATAATATATTAGAAGTCTATTCTAAAGTTAATAAAATTTTAAAGAGTCAACGTAAAAACCCAAGACCAGTCTTAATTGAATTTAAAACATTTAGAATTAGAGGTCATGAAGAGGCGAGTGGAGTTTCTTACGTTCCTGAAAATTTAATGGATGAGTGGAAGCTTAAAGATCCTGTTTCTAATTATGAGAGCTTTTTATTTAAAGAAGGCATATTAAACGAAGAGCTAAAAAACAAAATACATCTAGACATTCACAATGAAATTAAATCAGAATGGGATAGTGCTAATAATTCGTCAGAAGTTGAACCAACTATAAATCATGAATTAGGTGATGTTTATTCTCCAGTATCAAAAGATTCATTAGTTACAGCTAACCAAGAAAGAATAAGTAAAAGATTTGTAGATGTAATTTCAGACACTCATCATGAAGCAATGTTACTAAATGATGATTTGGTTGTTATGGGGCAAGATATTGCTGAATATGGAGGAGTTTTTAAAATAACTAAAGGTCTTTTAAAGAAATATGGGAAAGACAGGGTTAGAAATACTCCTATATGTGAATCTGTAATTGTATCAACCGCATATGGCCTGGCTATTAAAGGTCATAAATCAATAGTAGAAATGCAATTTGCTGACTTTGTTTCAAGTGGTTTTACACCCGTAGTTAATCTATTAGCAAAATCTTATTATAGATGGGGTCAAACTGCTAATGTTGTGATTAGAATGCCATGTGGAGGTGGAGTAGGGGCAGGACCATTTCATTCCCAAAGTAACGAATCATGGTTTACAACTGTTCCTGGTCTTAAAGTTGTATATCCTGCTTTTCCGTTTGAGGCTAAAGGCTTGTTGCATATGGCTATAGATGATCCTAATCCTGTATTATTTTTTGAGCATAAAAAACTTTATAGGTCTATTGAAGAGCCTGTGCCTAATGATAAGTATTCTTTAGAGTTTGGAAAAGCTACTATAAGAAAAAAAGGCGATGAAATAGTTATCATTTCATATGGACTTGGAGTTCATTGGGCTATTGAAGAATCTAATGAACATCCTGATGATAAAATATGTGTGATTGATTTAAATACGCTTGTTCCTTGGGATCAAAATACAGTCTTTGAGATGGTAAAGAAATGTAATAAAGTTATTCTACTTCAAGAAGACAGTATGTTTGGAGGTTATATGGGAGAAATATCTGCTCAAATAGCAGAAAAATGTTTTGAATATCTTGATGGACCCATTATGAGGGTTGGGTCGTTAGATACACCTGTGCCATTTGCTTCAAAACTTGAAACACAATATCTACCTAAACAAAGGCTAAAAGAAAAAATTATTGAACTTTTGAATTATTAATTATTCCTTTTTTCAAAGTTTTCCTTTTTTTTATTTTTTACACGTTTAAATATTAAAACAACGATTATTATTCCTAATAAGGAATACAACAAAACATATGGAATTATAATCAAAGGATTCATTCTTGAACTTTTAGTTGACAGTTACAGCAGTTCCATATGCTAATATCTCAGAAGCACCCTGCATTACCATTGAAGTAGTTATTCTAACATTTACAATCGCATTAGCACCCATTTTAATTGCATCTTCTTCCATTCTTTTTAAAGCTTGTTCACGAGAATCTGCTTGAAGTTTTGTATACTCTGAAATTTCTCCACCAATCAGATTTTTCAAACCTGCAAATATGTCCGAGCCAACGTTTCGAGCTCTAACAGTACTTCCACGGGCAATTCCATGAACTTTAGAAATATTTAAGTTAGGTAGGTCAGGGGTATTTACAATTATCATTTTAAAAGGTTTTTATCAATGTTAGGGAAAAGCTTTAAAGCGTTTTCATAATATAAGGATTTTAAAACTGAATCAGGAAGTGAAAGGCCATACATTTTCCAGTGAGCATGACGCTTTCTATAATAGTCAAAATATTCATCATCAGTCTCTAACACTCTAAAATAGGTATAATATTCAGTTACATTATAGGAATCTTTTCCGAAAAGTATTCGATTTTTATATTTAATTAAAAAATTTCTAGCTTTTTTTGGCTGTCTTCCTAATTCAGCAAGAACTGCACCTATTTCTGTCATAACATTTTTATATTTATCCAAATGATCAGATAGAGCATCCAAATCATTAGCCATCCATCCCATATGAGCATTTATGAATGTTGTCTCTGGATTTTTTCTAAAAATATCATGTTGTTCAGACATTACAGTTTCAAATGAAGGATATTTAGAAGAATCTCCTCTGTATCTTCCTGGTTTCTGTCTTAATTCAAGCCATCGCTCATTATATTCATTTTTATCAAACCAAAATGATTCAGGCTCCCCAGAATGTATTAATACTGGAATATTTAATTTTCCACACAGGCTCCATATAGGGTCTAATCGTGGATCGTTTACACTAATTCTATTTCCACTTGAGTCTTTATCTGTTAAACCTAATGATTTATATACTTTAAGACCTATAACTCCTTCTCTAACAGCGTCTTGAATAATTTTTATGTTATTAGATTCAAAATTAGAATCGTCTATTTTTTCAAAATCAATATTTACAAACAAACCAAATCGAGTAGGGGCTGACTCCTTAATGTTTTTAAGTGATTTCTCTAAATATAAACCCCGAAAACCACTCAAATTAATCATATATGCCATATTAAGGCTGTCCATTTCTGAAACAAGGTTATTAAGATTTTTAAGTGGCATATCAAATTGATGATTATGAACATCAATAAATGGAAATTTAGATTTTTTTAATTTAGTTTCTTTAATGTCTAGAGTAGATATTGGAGAGTATTTCTCTATATCCATTACATTGTTTTTTGTTTGTATGTATGAAATAGAAAAATAAACCAAAGAAGTTATTATAAAAATAAAAAAAACTACTTTAATTAAGTTTTTTATGGTAATCCAAATCATTGTATATATCTAAAGATAATTTAATGGGATAAGAACTAATGTTGAATCCCAACGAATTCTAATAGAAGTGCCTAAACTATCATCAATAAAATCAATAGTTAATTGTTCCACAGTTTCAGTCATTTGGTTGGAAGAAACGTTCACTGAAATAAGATCATTATCATAATCTGGTTCCATATAACCAAATGCTCCAGCATCAGTATTTAATGTTATTTTCCAAGAATCTTTATAAGGAACGGCATACATTCGATATTTACCTAAATCAATCAATCGTCCAGCAAAGAATATGGATTCATTTGTTTCAAATGTAGTTGCAAAATTAGCTCCCAATCTCCAATAATTGTTAAAGGGAACTAATGCACCATCAGATAATTCGCCAAATATTAGTCTTTCCTTCTTAAAAGGACGACTATAATCAACTTCCATAACCAATGACTCTTTTACTAATTCAGAAGAACCTCTTGGACTAGCTGGATTTAAAAATGACACATATATCAATCCACATATAATGATAAGGAATAAAACTCCAACAATTTTTAAAATTTTTGATACTTTCATAAATATATATTTATTAGTAATGCAATTTACATATTATTTAAGGGTGGGAGATGTATTTGTAGAAACAAATTCTATTTTACATAATATAAATTATAGACTATTTAAATGAATCGCTCATATCATATAAATAGTACTATATTGAAGTATAATTCGTACAATGAAGGATGATAAATTAGGATTATGGTCTAGTACTTCCCTAGTTATTGGAAATATGGTTGGTTCTGGTATATTCTTACTTCCTGCATCCTTAGCTATATATGGTACAATAAGTATAATTGGTTGGCTGTTTTCTTCTGTGGGTGCTATTTTATTAGCATTAGTATTCGGAGAGTTATCTAAAATTTCAAATAAAAATCCTGGTGGACCATATTATTACACAAGGAAATCATTTGGAGATTTACCTGCATTTCTTGTTGCTTGGGGCTATTGGATTTCTATTTGGTGTACAAATGCAGCTATTACTGTTGCTTTACTTGGATATTTAGGTGTATTATTTCCAGAACTTAACTCCAATCCAATATTATCAATTTGTACAGGATTATTTTTTATTTGGTTTTTTACATGGATAAATTCAAGAAAAATAAACACTATTGGTCTTGTTCAGACTGTTACAACTGCACTAAAAATTATTCCAATAGTCTTTATAGGCTTTATAGGCTTATTTTATATTGATTTCAGTAATTTTTATCCTTTTAATGCCTCAGATCAATCTAATTTTGAAGCTATAACTGCAACAACAACTTTAACTTTTTTCGCCTTTTTAGGCATGGAAAGTGCGACTATACCTAGTGATAAAGTAAATAATGCAAGTCAAACAATCAAAAAAGCTACTATTTATGGTACATTATTTACCATAATTATATATCTGATGAGTACTATCTCTATAATGGGATTAATACCTCTTGATGATTTAGCTAATTCAAATGCTCCTTTTGCTGACGCTGCAGAAATAATTTCAGGTAGTTTTTCTAGAAAAATTGTTGCCATTGGTGCAGTTATCGCTACCATGGGTGCTTTAAATGGATGGATCCTTATTCAAGGACAAATTCCAATGTCAGCTTCTATTGACGGGTTGTTTCCTGAGATATTTGGGAAGAAAAACAGTAACAACTCCCCTATTTCAGGAATTATAATCTCCAGTATTTTAATCTCATTTCTTTTACTTTTTAACTTCTCTAAAACTCTGGTTGAAGCCTTTACCTTCATGATTAAATTATCTACTTTATCAGTTATAACTCCATATTTATTTTCCACAGCTTGTCTGGCTCTTTTATCAAAGACCAATAATTTTAGACTAATAATTTCTTTTTTAGCATTTATTTTTTCAATTTGGATAATAATTGGTTGTGGAATTAAAACTGTAACCTTAGGTTTTATTATGTTACTAACCGGTATTCCTTTTTATTTTTGGTTGAAAAGGAAATAAACAATTATAAGAAAATGGAAAAATACTACATAAACCCAAATATTGAAGAAGCTGAAACCTTACCTTCCTCTTTTTACAGAAGTAAAAAGGTTTTCAAAAAAGTCAAAAAAAATATTTTTCTAAAAGCTTGGCATTTTGTTGGAGATGAAAACAGCCTAATTCCTTTAAGTAAAAGTGCTTATCCATTCATATTGTTGGATAATTTCTTGAGTGAACCCATGGTTTTAGTCAGAGATAACAACGATAAAATAAAGTGTTTTTCTAATGTCTGCACCCACAGGGGGAACATCGTAATTAGTGATCCTGGTAAGTATAAGAGTTTAACATGTGGCTATCATGGAAGAAAATTTGATTTAAATGGAAAATTTAAATCAATGCCAGAATTTCAAAAAACAAAAGATTTTCCAAGAGCCTGTGATCATTTACATGAATTTAAGATAGAAAAGTTAGGTCCATTTTTATTTGCAGGTGTTAATCCTGAATTTGAACTAAGTGATACATTTAAAATAATGAAAGAAAGAATTGGCTTTCTTCCAATTAACCAATTCAAGTTAGATACTAATAAAAGCAAAGATTACTTGGTTAATTCAAATTGGGCTTTATATTGTGATAATTTTCTAGAAGGATTTCATATTCCATTTGTTCATGATGACCTCAATGATGTTTTAGATTATGGAGATTATAAGACACTTACATATGACAAAATGAACCTTCAAATTGGATACACAGACTCAAGTGAAGAAGTCTTTGATCTTCCTTTAAACCATCCAGATAATGGTAAAAATGTAGCTGCATATTATTACTGGGTATTTCCAAATATGATGTTTAATTTTTATCCTTGGGGGCTTTCTGTCAATATAGTAAAACCTATTTCAATAAATCAAACTAGAGTTTCATTTAGATCCTATGTTTATGATGAATCCAAGTTAAATAATGGTGCTGGAGCAGTATTAGACAAGGTGGAACGAGAAGATGAGTTTGTTGTTGAAGGTGTTCAAAAAGGTCTAAATTCTAGTTTCTATAAAGCTGGTCGCTTTTCTCCCACCCGTGAAAAAGGGGTACATCATTTTCACAAGTTACTGGCTGAGTTTATAAATTAATATGTATCTGTTTTCTTTTGAATAAGACTTCTCTGCGTTTTTATTTAAAAAAATCACTCTTCTCCTCCCATGTATCTCCTCCTCCACCCTTAACGGTTGGGGAATATCCCGTTTCAGAACTAATGAGAGTTTTAATATTCATTTGAAATTCATCTATTATAAAGGTGATTTCTTTGGAATCTAGATTAGATATTAATTTTCATTCAGTTATACTGTGGATTAGTTATTCAGGTAATTTATTTTTTAATAATTTTAATGGATTTACTTACTGTACGACCCTGAATTTGAATAATATATATTCCATTATTAAATGAAGATAGATCTACATCAATTTTTCTCGAACTAGAAACTGACCTTAATTGGTCAGAAGAAGTAACTTTTTCATCTTCTTAAAAGTAAGAAAATTAAAAACAATTAGACTTTAGTCCGTTTTTTTCTGTTTATTAAATAATATAATCCTCCTGTTGACCATAAAGTCCATAGTACCAATATAGGCTGAAAAAACAAACGGAATAATCGCTTGGAATCAGTGTTTAAACCAAAAGCATCTATATTATTTACATATTGATTGATATTACCAGGGAAAATTAAAATATAAAAAATTGCCAAGCTAATACCTGTTATTACTTTTAGTTTTCCACCCAAGACCATCAAAGCTCCTAAAATAATTTCTACAACTCCTGATGCAAGTATTACAAAATCCATTAAATTTTCTTCATTAGTTATCCAAGTAGGTACTTGCGCTTGAAATTCAATTCTACTAAAGGTTAAATGTCCAATACCAATATATAGCATAGCTAAGCCTAAAAGAACTCTAAAAATATTTTGTAAGGTGATTGTTTTTATTTGCATATTTTTATAAATATAAAAAATTATATTCTTATGAAGAACTGTTTTCTAGCACTACTACTCTCTTCTTTTATGTTTTATTCGTTTGGACAAATTAAAGAAAGTCAATCCATAGACAATATTTTTATGGAATGGAACAAACCTAATACACCAGGGGCTGCAATAGGAATTGTTAAAAATGGTAATCTTATTTATTCTAATGGGTATGGAATTGGTGACTTAGAACATGATATAGAAATAACTCCATCATCTGTTTTCTATATTGGTTCCGTTTCAAAACAATTTGTGACGTTTAGCATTTTACTCCTTGAAGAACAAGGAAAATTAAATCTTGATGATAAAATTCAAAAATACTTGCCAGATTTTCCAGAATACGATACTCCTCTAACTATTCGGCATTTTATTCACCATACTAGTGGTGTTCGAGACTATTTAACTTTAATGTATTTAAAAGGTAGGAGCTATTTAGATAAAACAGATAAAAATGAAGTCTATGAACTTATAAAAAAGCAGAAAGAATTAAATTTCTCACCTGGAGAAAAATATTTGTATAGTAATTCTTGTTATTTTATGCTTGCAATGATAATTGAAAAGGCATCTGGTCAGTCATTAAAAATATTTGCATATGAAAATATTTTTGAGCCTTTAGGAATGAAAAATTCACTTTTTTATGATGACAATACTGATCTGATTAAAAATCGAGTATTTAGTTATAAAAAGAAAAATAACAAAGAAGGTTTTGATAATTTAATCATGAGATTTGATCTTGTTGGTTCGGGTGGAGTATATTCTAATATAGAAGACTTGTTTTTATGGGATCAGAATTTTTATAATAATAAACTTGGAAATGGAGGGCAAAAGATCATCAATAAAATGCATGAAGAAGGTCTATTAAATAATACGGAAAGCAGTGGTTATGCTTTTGGATTGAATATTGGAGTTTACAGGGGACTCAAAACGGTTAGTCACGGAGGATCACTAGCTGGTTATCGGGCTCAATTAATGCGATTCCCAGAGGAGAAAACTTCTATAATCATATTAGCCAACAGAGGGGATTCAAATCCAACAGACAAAACACTTCAGGTAGCGGACGTAATTCTTGAAAATGAATTTTCCGAAAAACCTCAAAAGAAAAAAGACAATACGGTACAAAACAGTACGAATAATTCAAAGAAGATTTTTCCAAAACAATTAATTGGTGAATTAAAAGATTACACTGGAAATTTTTACAGTGAAGAATTAGACTTTAACTACCTGGTAATCCTTAGAGATGGAAAGTTGAAAGTTGAAATTTCAAATTATAAAGCACAAGACCTTATAAAATTTGGCATTGATACATTTAACATAGACAATGGCATAATTCATTTTAAAAGAGAAAACAAAGTAATTGTAGGTTTTGAACTTGATGCTGGAAGAGTAACTAATTTGAAATTTGAAAAAACATAATTAAAAATACCTAAACTTAATAATATAGTAAATATATATAGAATCTTAATTAAGAGGTTAAAAATCAACTAATTAATCACAAGTTCCCCATATAGGTTTGTTGGTATCTGTTAATTCTGAACCAGTAGAGAACTGAGATGGTACAGATGAAATGTTAGAAACACACCACCCTGTTAAATCTTGGTTAAAATCATCTGCACTATTGAACATAGCAAACATATTATTAACATTAGTAACATTCCAACCACTAATATCTTGGTTAAAATCATCTGCTTCAGTAAACATAACAGACATAGTAGTCACACTACTAACATCCCAACTACCTATATTTTGATTAAACCTTCTTGCATATTTAAACATATTATTCATGTTAGTCACATTAGAAACATCCCAACCACTAATATCTTGGTTAAAACTATCAGCAGATTGGAATAAATCTCCCATGGTAGTTACATTTGAAGTATCCCAAAAACCTATGTTAGAGTTAAAAGAACTATTACCTGCAAACAAAGAGGACATATCAGTAACCAATGTTGTACATAAATTATAATTACTTCCTGATATTTGTCCTGCTATAGTTGAGTTATTAACAGCAGTATATGTTGTTCCATTTATTGCTTGTGTATCTCCTGCTGATGCAGACGGACATTTACAGATTCCATTTTCAAGATAAATAGGAGATGGAGTAATAGTAATTGTTCCATTAACTAAGCTATTAGTTGATCCCACTGATACAGTTATAGAATAGTTATAAGTTCCAGAGGTTGTAGCTGTTCCAGAAAGTGTAGCTACATTGTTAGCTAGAGACAAACTTATTCCAGGAGGTAAATTACTTGCCTGAGCATTAACAGGGCCTGTATAATTTGTTGAAAATGTATATACAACATTAGTAATCGAAGTTGTTGCTGTAACTGTTTGACTTTGTGGACCACTAGTTAAGGTAGTAGATAAACTTGGAGGGTTTGAAGTAATGGTTCCATTTAGTGTAGTAGAACTCGTCTGATTATAAGTGAGGTTTGTAGATTCAACTAAAATACTATAATCAAAAGTTCCTTCTAGAGCAGGAGCTCCCGACAGGTTTATTGTGTTATCTGTAAATGAAACGATTAATCCTGGAACTGAATTATCAACATAAGACATCGTATATGTAGTGTCTAAACAAGTTGAAGATAGGATTATTTCAGTAGGAGTTATTGGAGATCCAATAGTCGTTGTTTGACTTGCAGAACCACTAGTTACACTAACTGATAGGGCACACACTTCATTAACCGTTATTATTCCACTTACTGCTTCAGATGTTATAGAAGCATTTGATGAAGTGCTTCCTGATACAATTAAGTTATAATTATAAGTCCCAGCTGTTGTTGGTGTTCCTGAAATACTAGCTGTATTGTTACTGATACTTGAAATTACCCCAGCTGGTAA
>Ga0209709_10000106_pt1 | contig 75631 bp, 41 predicted proteins | sample ArcticOcean_MG_C_2_FD_187435 | JGI IMG/M metagenome (GOLD analysis project Ga0209709, IMG submission 187435) | Marine microbial communities from western Arctic Ocean - ArcticOcean_MG_CB4_136 (SPAdes) (version 2) | ecosystem: Environmental > Aquatic > Marine > Oceanic | place: Arctic Ocean...
AAATTTGCGTTCCGTTTTTTGTGCTATTGTATAGATCGGTTTTTACCCTCATACGCATATTTATTAATCTCTGCACAACCTAGCCTTATTTTTTCGCACACCACTAACTGTATTTGTGCAAAGTGTCTTACGGCTTACTTTACACCGCTCTAGAACTTTTGTACACTATAAGCAACACATAAGCATTTTGTACACTATAAGCAACAGTTATCATGATCATGCAATACTGTAGTTGCTTTACGCATAATGCATAACACTACTTTATCTCCTAACACTTTAATGCACATATAAATGTATACATCTTACACTTTACTGCACATGCGTAATAACTTGTACAGTTTACACACGTCAAAGGATTGTAGCACAGAAGGACTCACGTAGACATCGTTAGATGCGAATTGTTATTAGGCTGTAGACTTACTGGCTTGTAGGTAGGAAAAAAATTTGCGTTTACCGGTCGACCCTTATCCTCCGCTTCTTTCTGTAGGGTTGTTATTACTCGTATTAACTAGCTAATTAACTCGCCCGTAATCTGCATTGTGTAGCGAGGGAGTATGCCTATGTTACTTGCCGCGTGGGGAACGTCTGCACTCCATAGTGCGTAGTCGCCGGCTTTCCAATTGGTAACTGCTTTGCCGTTGAACTCTAAGTAGTGTCCTGGGTGCCAGTCTTCCATGAACACTAATGCTCTGTATGTGTTGTCTCTTGTTACGCCGAATACACGTTCGTACGTTTCAAAGTGATCTGTGTGCGTAGGCATTATGTCTAGAGTATCCATTTTATAGAATACATAGCCTGTGTTAGTTAAGCCTATCTTGTGTGCTACATAGTCTACCCAGTCTGGCATTGGATTACGACTGTCATACATGCCGCCGGAGAATGATGCATGATAGTAGCCTTTGGCTTGCCATGTGTGTATCTCAGAGTCTTTAATAGGTTGCTTAGTGTAAGCGAAGTGAGTATGTTCGTCTGACCACACAGGAGTTATGTGTCCTTGCCTGGCTATCATGATGCTGACCTTATAGTGTCTAGTGTTACGCAATGGAAGCCACCACCTAGTGTGCGTTGATGTCTAGTAGGCAACATAGCACAATCAATGCCATGCTTCTCTAGTTCTATTCGCAGACTGTGTTGGTTTTCTTCTAATGCTACTAACGTAGGGCTTATGCTTAACATGTTCATGTTAATCCACACACTAGCATTGTTGTAGTCGCCGTAGTAACCTATGTCTGTTGGCTCTGGGCACATTATGTAATCCCAATGTCTAAATGGTTCAGGCAGTTGGTTTACGTCTTTAATTCTTGTAGGGTTAAGCAACATCAAGCCTTCTCGTAGGAAAGCAACTGTGCTGTCTATGTGCATGTAACTGTACACACCTTCTAGTGGGTGTATGTTTAATCCTGTGTGTTTTTGTAACCAGTCAGCGCCTGCACGGTTTCCTGAGTTACTTACTAGGTACAGTATATCATCATTAGCACGAATACAGTTAGCCGCATCGAAACTTGGTGCTACTTCTGTTAATGCTAGAGTGTCTGGGTCGCCTAAACACTTGGTATTGTATAAGTCATCAGCATAGTATCTAGGTGCTTCAGTAATAGTTGGGAAGTGATGTGCTAGTGGATGATAGTTACATGCTCTTGCTCTAATAGGCATAGGGGTTGCTATAGCATGTTCGCCATGCAAGAACACTATATCCCTAGGACAGTAATCATAATACTTAACAACTTGATCGGAATCAAACGGTCTAAGTACTTCTATACTCTCACCTTCAAGAAACTTAACAAATGTTTCTAAGTCTTCGTCTGCTTCTTGCGTTACAATGTCTGGGTAAGGACCTGTGTGTATTGTGTTAGCATCTTCTACGTCTGCATAGTTGACCAATCGCATACTTAAATCTAAGTCCGGTACTCTTGCACCTCTTGCCCTTCCTACTATAACCTGTCTAAGTGTGTCCCACTCATTTTTTGCGTACATTTATTCCTCTAGCTTTACGGTAATCATATCAGCATCAATGGCTTTGAAGTTTGCCGCTTGAGCTAAATGCTTGTTGTCTGCGTTAACACCGGCTGTAATAACATCTGGTACTGCTACGTTATGCGAACCTCGTTCCCACTTGCCTTTGCCTTTGTAGTTGTGTTCAAAACTAAAGTCTATAGTTTTGTTTAAAAATGATTCTTCTTCTAGTAGCTCACCAAAGTCTGTTTGGCTTCTACCCTCAGTCTTGCTCCACTCAGGCTTTGCAAGTTTTCTAGCACGTTTGGCTGTGTTTGATTGCATACGTGAGTAGTCCTGTGCATAGAACGGACCTTTACGTCCACCTTCACTCATAGGCTTCCTATCATCGAATGGATTGTCTACTTGGTTGTATTTGTATTTAAAGTTTGCTTTCCATGTACCGTCATCAGCAATAACAAATTTATATGTACCGTGGAACTGATCTGCTGGACCAAACTGACTGCCGAATTCTTTGCTGTCTATGTCAGGGTTAAAGTCTACTGTACATCTATAGCCGCCTCTGGTTAGCCACATCATTCTCAAGAAAGGCCATATCTCATTTACTAGACTGTCTGCGAATGGTGATATGTCTGGTTTAATTATGTTGTAGTCAAAGTCCTCATACTCAATCTCATGATATACATTTGGTTTATTAAGTCTAATAACATAGTGTTCTCTAGCTAGGTTGTGCCTAACAGGGTAACCAAACGGTACGTCAGTTGCGCCTACCATAAAGTCTATGAATGTATGGAACAGTTTAACCCTGTGCATAACATGTATGCCTGCAATAGTAAAGTCATTACTGATCCAATGGTTCTGATACTTGTGATAACTAATGTTCCACTTATGAGGATTCTGTCCTACAATAGTTTCAGGACCTACTGCCATACCTACACCAGCACCAATGTTGTTGATGTTCATGTTTCTGTTACGCCAAAGGAATGTCATTGTTCTTGCAAAGTCGTGATGTTGTTCTGTAGGAAAGCCTACGATCCAATTAGTCGCGGCATACACCCCATGCTTCTTACCTGACTTAAAGTTGTCTTCCATCTCTTTAATAGTTACGCCTTTAGCCATGTCGTCTAATACTTTCTGTGAACCTGACTCGCAACCGTAGTTAAGCATAATACAACCACCGGCGGCTAAGTCCTTGAAGTAGTCATCGTCCATGCGTCCGTCACAACGAGCATACCCAGTCCATCTCATCTTAATGTTCTTTTCTCTGAGTGCAATAGCAAATGCTCTAAGTTCATTTATGTTACCGTTAATCAAACTATCAATGAACCACATAATGTCTGCACCCTTCTCATAGTACAAGTATTCTGCTTCACGCAACACATCTATAGCAAGACGTTGTCTGTATTTCCAAAAGTGTGTTTCTTCGCAGAACGTACACTTAGCAGTACAACCACGTGAGAACTCTGAGGTTACTCCGTTGGGTACTTTGTATTCGTTAAAGTCTAAACCTTCGTAGTCAGGCATAGGCATATCATTAATATTGATACGCTCCATTTCTTCCTGTGTAATCTTATACATAGGACCTCGGTCTATACCATCTTCTTGATCTTGAAGTATAGCAAGTATAGCCGCTTCGCCTTCTCCTGTGCATATATAATCGTAGTAAGGTTGTATGTCAAACCAATCCTTCTGTACGTTAGATCCGCCTACAGCAATTTTAATGTGTGGCGCTCTCTTCTTAAGTTCTTTACACATCCACTTAGTTGGTTCTTCTGATATGTAGTATTGACTAAAGCCTACTACTTCGGGATTCTCTTCTATAATATGTTGCAAGCCTTCTTCGAGGATAGGCTCTAGCAAAGGATGTATATCATTCATGTATGTTTCACCTAGCCAATGCCAACTGGCAGAAGGATCCCATAACCTAAAAGGAATTAGCTTTTCAGGTTGCCAAATGTTTTGATGTGCGTTGTAGGCTTTAACATTTAAGTCAAGTATGCTTGTTTCGTACCCAGCACTCTTACAAACGCCACTTAGTCTTGCTAAGTTAAACGGTGGAAACTCTGGTGCCCACTCAGGACACATAACTAATATTAATTTTGTTGTTCTTGTTTTGTAGTCTACATAAACTGACTTTGTGTTCTTCTGCTGTACCTTCTTAGAAAATGGTGAAATCATATCCATCATCTGTTGATGTCGTTGATCCTCCACACTCATCTCAGGCTTTTCGTACCTGTCTTCATCAGCCTTGTCTACTGCAATGTTAGTAAGATTAAAATCTACATGTTTTTTATGTTCGTCCATATCCCTCTACTTTAAAACTCAGCTACTAAATCGTAGTCTGTGGTGTTTAATTTTTTCAGTGACAAGAAATGATTATAGTTATAATCTATAATCGGTTTCAGTTTCACTTGTAGTTCTAGCCACTCATCGTCTGTTAAATTTGTTAAACGTAATATTTCTTGCTCTATTGCTACATGCCTATCGTTGTCATCTTTTATAGTATCGTAATCTTCATTAAACAATCCTTCGAATGTTTTATATCCAACTACTCTCAAATACTTTAATGTTCCAGGCAATGCCGCAACAATAAATGGATGTCTATGAGCAATAGGCTTATAAACTTTCTCACTTATAAACACACCATCTGTATGTATACAGCAACACGGTCTAGTTCCTGTATCTATTAAATTATGATAAAAGTTTGTTTCGTTAACAACACTAAAATAACTGTTATCAAAGTAACCAGCATCTTCAACGTTAATATCTACAGGATTATCTCTTCCACTAGTTCTATTTAGCACTAAAGGCAACCTATTCCAGAGTTTATAGATATTTTCTATGTACGGATCATCTCTAAATTCTTTATCAATATTCTTATTATTTTTTATGTCCCACGAGCTTCTTGTAGAAAGGACTATGTCACTGTTCTTTATATCAAAACTTACATAACTTTTCTCGATTAGATCGTGCTCAAATAAGAATCCTACCATACGAGCTCGTTGCCATCTAGGCATTCTATTAAAGCAAAGTAACTTCTTTTCTCGTTTGCCTATCTTAAACTCTTTCCCTGCCCATACTGGGTGCTTAGTAAAGTCTAATGTTCTATTACCTTCGAATCCAGCCTCCATGGAAGTCTTAGTTACGTTCTCAAAACGCATACCACTAATAATTTTCATCTTAGGTTGTATACCCATCAGCTGACACATGTGATTATAACTTGCTGTGCCGTCCAATGAACTAGTTAACATGAACCATGTATTGCTTGGCATGTAATCAAGTTGGTCAATAAACCTATGTGCTTTGTGAATACTCTGCGGTTGTAAGGCTTCATCAGCATTAGAGAAAATAACTTTGTCTTTTCCTCTACCTAATGCTTTTTCTATTGCACTTAGTACTTCCATGTGGTTCACTCTATCGATTGCGTGGTCTTCATTAGCACCTGCGTATACTGGATATATTCTATGCCAGTACTCTACTAGCTCAGGATGTACGCCTAGTATTTGTTCTTGGAACATTCGATCAGCATGTTTACTAAAAGGTTTCATAAAGGTTGCTGTTGTACCTTGTCTGTCTTGTTGTTCCCACCTGTCGTTTTGCCAGAAGTAACATTCGTAGGCCCGACTTGCTTCACGAATCCAAGACGCTATATGAGGAGCTGGTAGCAACTTAGGTAATACAAACACAGTAGACCATGATTTGTATTGGCGCGGATTCTTAGCGTCTAATATTAATACAACGTTTGGACCCATTAGATTATTCTGTATGCGTGAGTTGGCGTTACTGTAGTCTTCCATAGTATTAAATTTTGCACCTAGCTTATGTAATGCATCTTTGAGAGGAAGGCTATCGCTATTCCACTCGCCCTCTACACAAATACACTCGCCGTGCTGACTAATGAAGCCTGCTTGCTCTGTTGCTTTTATATATTCCATTGGTCACCGTGCTCGTCCCAGGGCCACTGTGGGTCATCGAACACTTCTTGTAATGTTGTTTGTTTCATTATGTCGTCACTAAAGTCGGCGTATTGCTTACTAGCATCTCCTAATGGAAAGCCAATGTGTACTAACCAATCTCTGTACACAGGCGCACTAGGGTGATAGTCTGCAAACTCACTGCCGTCATGTGTACTTTTATATGTGTAATGTACCGGCCACTTGCATTCGTTATAAGTCCATAAACACGGCTCTACAATGTCTAAGTCGTTGTACATATTCTGTATGCTATGTGTTTCTTCGTCTGAGAAGCCTGCATAGTATCCTTGACCGTTTAAACCTAATCCCATTAAGCCTACACTATCAAACTGTTCTTGCTTTAGTGATTGTGTTACTGTGTCTATAATTGCACAATCACGCATAGTCATACCTTGCACATCTACATGTTCCTTAAAGTACTCTTCGCTGAACACATCGTCTCTACCAAATACATTACCTGGAGTACGCCATTGTCCTTTAATCCACTTGTCTTCTCTGTAGAAAGTACTCCAACAGATAACAACTAAGTCTTTGTTTGTTAAGGACATTTTTCTTTTTGCTTGACTAAGCATTGTTTGTATGTAACTGTTTCCTGCACCACACTTACCTAAGTTTGTAAACTCTGCATTAGGCATATCCTGTGCAAGTAAGTCGGCCCATGTTGCCCAGCGGTACCTAGTAAAACTACAGCCAAGTGTTACTAATCTATCGTACTTAGACAAGTCTATATCAGCAATGTTTGTATTGTAGTACATTAAAAGTCTCTGTTCATTTGTGCATTTATTATAGTTTCTTGCAATGTTTCTTTATTATCAGGACTAGCCCAACTAACAGCTTGCAACGGCTTATTTAAATCTGATTTCTCTATGTGAGTTATTCTACCTAGCCTACTACGTTCAGCCATTCTCTTGTAGTTATGCTGTAAGATTGGCCACATCTTAATATACAATGCATGGCATTCATCTAAACTTAACCCAGAGATGTAATCCATTATTTCTATTAGCTTTTCTGTTCTAACTAAGTGATCTTCTTCTAAGTCATATCCCTCGTCCCAGAAGTCTCCGAATGTTTTGTAACCTAACTTATGTAAGTATTGTATTGTATATGGAGGAGCAATTAATAAGAACGGTGTCTTAAATTGCATTGACTGTAATACTTTTTCTGATATGTTTGCAGTAGGTTGTCCGTAACGACTCTCGATACATATATCTACAAACGTTTCCCTGTACAATGGTTCCAGTGGTAAGTGTGTAGGGTTAACTACAACAGGGTTACCAATGTTATCAAAGTCTGTGTTCTCTGGATAATGGTGCCCAGCACATTCATGTGCAAACGTTGAGCTTCTTGCACCAACATCATACGTTAGTGGAACAACTTTGTTTAACATGTCTATGCCTTCTTTTAAGTTAGCAATAAACTTAGGCTCTCTATCAGGCTCTTGCTCTCCAGCACCGTTAACATTCATCCACGGGGTATCTAGTAACGTTTCAAGTGGCGTTTCGAAGAACCATATAATGTTACTGTTAATACCTTTAGTCTCGTACTGTTTTAGTATAGCACACATGATTGCTCTAATAGAAGTAAACCTCCAGCATGTGCAAACAAAATGTTTCTTGAAACTACGCTTAACAGTTATGTCTGCGTTGTTGTACATTATTAATTCGTTTAAGAACGGATCGTCACATAGCAGTTTCATTTGCTTGGCATAAGAACTACATGCTTTTTCTACGCCATAGTCACCTGTGTGTACTATTACATTATACAATTTATTCTGTCCAGCAAAGTAACCAATAGTATCTAGTTCGGTTGAACGTACTCTATTGTGTGTGCCTGTTCCGTTTACATTCTCTCTAGGAAACTCTGTATAGAATCCGTAATTATAAGCAGACCCCCAGTAACCAGCAAGAGGATCATTTTCATAGTACATGCATATTGGTTCGTACAAAAATATGTGTAAGCCTTTTTTGTTTAGTAGCTCTACAGTACTAGCGCCAAGTTTTAATTCTATTAACTGTTTGATCTCACCGTTGGCTTGATAAAACAAACACGGAGCATCAATATCCTCATCTTTGTTCCAGCGTCTAAACTCTGTCCAAGTTCTAATACGTGGAATATCTCGTATAGTTGCTTTCATAATGTTTGGGTGACTGATTGCACCCTCAGGAAAATTATGATATGCTAAACTACTTGTTACTTCTTCGTAGTTGATACTTAGCTCATCAGTAACTGCTTTGTTAGTAACTGTACTGGTTTTATCTAACTGTGCCATTAATAATTTACCTTATGTGCAAAGTCATATTTATGTTTGCTTTGTAAGGTCCTAAAGTTTTTGTCGCAAATTTCTTTTACGTTATCTAACCATGTATAAAGTTCTTCGCCTTGTAATGCATCTAAGCGTTTTGTTTCTTCTATAATCATTTGCATACGTTTAATATCGTCTTGCTCAGCATCGTAACTTTCATTGATATAAGGAGCAAACGATTTGTACCCTATGCTTTTGAGAGCTGACATACTTCCGCATGGTGCTATTAATATAAACGGGTGCTTAAAACTTATAGGCTTAAATACTTTCTCACTAAAAAATATACCGTGCTCTTCATCACTTTCGAAGTAATGGGTTTCACTTACTAAACTAAAATATGTTTCAGCATACATCCAATCATCTGATTCAATAAAGTCTGCTCTGTTTGTTACAAGCTCTTTGTGGTCAATATACTTAGGCGGCATGTTTACTAGCTCGTCCTTTATTGACATTAACTGTTTTGTAAGATTAATGTTTTTAGTATCTTTGCATAGTTGTAATAGAACAGGGAACATCTCAGTCCAGTCTCGATCATCGTCACTAGGACCAAAGCTAATTAGACCACTGTCTATTAATCCTTCTGCTAATAGCATAGAAACAAACAATGGTCTATGTGTGCGCCAACGTCTATTAAAGTTTAAAAATGATGTTGCATATTCTTTTTTCTCGAGTGTAGGCTTAAACTTAAGACGTTTATGACCTAGTAAATACTCTAGAGTATTGTTCGCACCCTTCTCAAAGTCTAAGATAATCTTTATTTTAATAGAGTCTTGGTTGTCTCTAGTAGCAACTATCTCTTGATTAAGTTTGTTTGCTTCAAAGGCACCTGTCATTAGTATAATCTTATGTGCAGGTATGCTGTAACGGTCCACTAGACCGCTGTAAACGTCTTGTACGCAACTTAAGAAGGCTTCGTGACTATTTGCCACAACTAAGTAAAAATTGCTATTAGAACGCTTTAAACGAGCTAAAACAGTAGAGTCAAGTAACTCTTCTAGTTGTATTAATCCTAACGCAGGACTCTTACGAAACTCTATAATGTAGTAATCGTTTTCAGACTCGCTCCAATCATGCATAAATGTAATCATAGGAGTATCACGCTCTTCAGACCATAATTTAATAACTTCGCCAAGTCTAGTAAGTTCTACATCAAAGAACGTTACCTTCGCTTCATGGTTAATCAATGCCAACTGCAATTACCTCCGTGTCTGCATTATGTCTCTTAGGAATAATAATATCCGTTCCACACATGCAATGATACTTGGTGCATGTAATTGTTCTTGGCCCTACTCTGCTTATGTCATCTAGTATGTGGCCTACTTGTCCACTTAGTCCGCAACTTGCCAGACTCACTTCACCTACAGGAGATATGAATACACAGTCACCTATGTCGCAACTCCAACCTGTAAAGAAGTTTTGCCTTTGAACAATAACATCGTTACTGTTGCAAACTGCTTCAGTGCCATCTTCGGTTAGTGTATAACTTGCAGTACCGCTCTCATGTTTGAAAGGATTTTCAATAGTACTTTCTTGTTCAGTTGAATGCTGTTCTATAAATTCTGTTTTCTTAAGATCCTTATATTCCCATGGACCAGCATTCACACTTAGCTCGTCGTACAGCGGAGTCCACTCTATAAAGTAGTTAGGCATAACTTTTTTTAAGTGCTCGCCAAATGCTACACATTCCCAGAACCTTTCATCGTGTAATAATATTTTTGAACTAAGGTAGTTTAGTTTGTCACATAAGTATATACTTGTTTCTGCGTACTGTTCTTTCTTTGATTGCTCAACATGGAAACTTGCAACAACATCATCAAACAAGTGTAAGTGTTTCTCCCACCATGCTCTTGGCCTACTTAAATTTGTGTTAATAGCAATAGTGCATTCGGGTAGTACATTTTTTAAATGTTCACAGATAGGAATAAAGTTTTTCCATGCTGTTGGTTCACCGCCACTAAAGAAAAACTTAAAGTGCTTATAGTCTTGTGTCTTATACTTTGCAATAATCTTATCTAAGTTTTCTATATATTTTTCTAGGTTACCTTCGTTAGGACTATCTCCAATCCAGTTGCCAGGGTTGCAGTATGTACAACTAAAGTTACAGAAATTGTTTACCTGCCAGGTTACACTAAGGTACTTCTCAGGTGCTGAGATCTCTACTAGTTTCTTTGACACCATTCGTAAACCTCATGTAATTGTGGGATGACGCTAATCATATTTTCATCTCGGATCATATCATATTCATCGTTGTTATCGAAAAACTCTAAAAGTTTTTCTTTGTTTTCTTTTCCTGTCCACAGCGTTTGGACTAACATCTTAAAGTCATTCCTTAAGTCTGTATCTTCCTCTGCATGGAACTTGCCTATGTAATGTTTTAGTTCTTTTATTATTTCTAGTCTAATAGCATTAGGTAATATTTGTATTGCCGCAAAGTCTGGGTATGTTAATACATTAACACGTGGTGGCAGTTCTCTACTTACAAACCCATTCTCATACATCCAATCATACATCTCACCATAGTTAAATATATTCCATATGCTTATAGTTGGAGTAATACCTACTTTAATATGCGGTGCTTTCTCTTTAATTGTAAGCATGTTGTTTTGTACTTTGTTCCAATTAAATCCCTTACGAATAAGTTCTCCTTGCTCACCAATTGAATCGATACTAGCCCATATCTCCATCTTAGGAAAATGGCTCCACAGTTCAATTAAGTCTCTGCCCTTATGGGATATCTTACTCATGTTAGTTGTATAGTTTAACTGTATGTTCTTCGCTAAGTCGTTTTCAATCCAGTAGTCTAAGCACTCATAGTGTTCAGGTGTTACTAGAATCTCGCCACCAGCAAAGTAACATTCCTCTACATCATCTAAGTAAGGTCTTAACTTATCCATGAACGAACCATCTGCGTTATTAGATATTAATGTTTTTGCTTTCTTATCATCTTCATGACCGAAACGTGTAATGAATACATGCTCTTCAATCATCTTTAATTTTTCTTCACCATGCAAGTTTGAACAAGCAGGCCCACAACTACGACACTTAAAGTTACAGATATTACTAAAACGTATGTCCATGTACTTTAACTTAAACTCGTCTATGCTACCATCACTGTTAGTTGACTCTATCATGTCTATATTATCTTTACCACGAACCATATTTTGACTTTGTCTTAAGGTCCATGTACCGTTATCTTCTAGTTCATAGCACCTAGAACATGCTTCATACGGTTCGTCATTGAGCATAGCATTACGCATTTTCTTATACTCATCGGAGTTCATCATATCTAAAATGGACTCGCCTTCTTTTAGTTCACTAACCGGAGCATCACTATCAGCAACACAACACGGCATAACTTGTTTGTTTGGCCATGCGTGGAAATGTATCCACGGTAGAACACAAAAATGTTTGCTGTCTTTTACTAGTTGTTTTGCTGTTTTCATTATTTTCCCTGTAACCTTCTTAACTCAGGAAATGTTTTAAAGAAGTCTTCGCCTCTTATATCATCTAACCTAAATGTATTCTTGAAGAAGTCTTCCTTACATTCTTCCCAATTATCTTCACCATCAGCAAAGTCGGCCGCACTATTAGTTATCCGATCTATGCATCCTTTGTTACCTTTAAAGAAACTTCTTACATTCTCTCCAGCAACCTTCTTCAACGCACTAGGCATTGCTTTTGCACTATAGTACTTAGGATTATCACATAAGTATAATGTGTGGTACCAATCATGATCAAAGTCTACTAGTCCTTGTAGTCTCATGTATTCATAAAACTCAGGTATTGTCGCATAGTTCATTATACTGAATACTGTATTGATTTGGAAGTTCACATAATCAAGTGCTTTAAATGTTTTTAAGTTCTCTTCAACCTTGCCCCAATTAGTTCCTGACCGCATTAGTTCAGCACGGTCTCCATAATGGTCAACTGAACAACTTAATTCTATGTTGTCAAAGTGTTTCCAAAGTTCTAATATATCATACTGCTTGTAGCTCAGTGTACTAGCATTTGTATTGTAACGCAATGTTACATCAGTCCTGCCTTTGCGTATCATGTCCTCTAGTATAACATAATGCTCAGGAGTAATCAACGGTTCGCCACCAGCGAAGTAAGCCAGGTCTATATGTTCAACTTGATCTAATATCTCTTCTAGTACAGTTCCTTCGTTATCGTCAACGTGTATAATAATAGGTCCATCTGGATTATAAGTTTTCTTATCCTCCAATGCCCATTGCGAACTAAACTCTGTTCCACAACTACGACATTTAAAGTTACATATATTACTAAACCTTATATCAAAGTATTTCATTTTAAGTTCGTCTACATGTCCATCGGTGTGCGTCATTGCCAATGATTCATCGAATGAGTCAGAGAAGTTATCCATGCTGTATGTACGGAAGCTATGTGGGCCAGCCTTTTCATGACTATAACAAAAGTTACATATCTCAGACTTCTTACCTGCTAACATATTTAATCGTAAGTCTTTCATGTAGTCTGTGTTGAATGCTTCTTTAAGGCTCATGTCTCTAGCATTACCAATTGGATTAGTATAGTCGTTACTACAACAAGGGTATATGTCTCCTTTAGGTGTTGCATTCAAGTGTACCCAAGGGAACATACAAAACGTTTTACTATCTGTAAGCAATGCTTCTTTGTCTAAGTCCTGTAGTTTTATGTAATCACTCATATAAATTTCTCAGTTCAGGAAACACTTCTACAAAACTTTCATTCCTTAATTTATCTAGCCTAGTAGTTTCTGCAACAAACTCAGCCCTAACATTATTAAAATCAGTACCAGAAGAGTCAACCAAATCAGGAAACGCAATTATATTTGATATTGTGTTTTTAAAATCATACTGTCTCTTTTTGTATGTTAATATTAGTCTGTCATTACTGCTAACATATTTTACTATATTTTCTATGCCTTGTCTACCTTTATCTTTTAATTCTTGCGGTAAGTTAAACACACTAATCCATTCAGGATTAGATACAGGATTCAGTTGCCAGTCGCCTCCAGGCATAAGTCCTGTGCTTAACATTTTCTTATAAAATTCTTCTAGTGTAGTATAGTTTAACATACTAACAGTTGAACTAATTTGTAAATTAACATTAGGCTCTAGTAATAATGTTTTAATATTTGCTTCTATATCCTTCCACTTAGTTCCACTTCTAATATATTCTGCTCTGTCGTCACAGTGATCAATACTACTGTAAATATTTACAGGATGATCAAACTGTTCCCACAGCTCTAATACGTTATACTTTTTAAACTTTAGTTTACTTAGGTTAGTGTTGTAACTTAGTTTAACATCAGCTCTACCTTGCTTAATTAATTCTTCGAGCATCTTGTAATGGTAGTCGTCAACTAACGGCTCCCCACCAGCAAAGTAACATTCTTCCATGTACGGTATGTGCTCTAGCAACTCGTCAAATATATCTTTGTTACGTTCAGGCATCATATCTGTTGTTAAGTTTATGCCTTGCTTCTTATCTTCGGCTTCCCACAAACTACTATAGCCAGAGTTACAAGAACGGCACTTCATATTACATACGTGGCTAAGTCTAAAGTCAAAATATTTCATTTCAAAATCTGCTAAGTGACCGTCTCTTGCTGTACGCCTTAAGACTTTCTTTTTCCATTTGCCATACTTCTCATTTGCAGTATTCCTAAAACTATATGTGCCAGTGCCACTGTCTTCTATCTTATGACAGCCATTACATACTTCGTGCCTCTTACCTGCTATCATGTCTAGTCGTAATTGTTTCATGAAGTCTGAATTAACCATTTCTTCAATTGACAAATTCTTTCTCCCTATAGAATGAGAATACTTCATGTTGCCAATACAACATGGCAATGGCTTACCATCAGGAGTTACATGCATATGAACAAATGGTAACATGCAAAATGCATTGTTGTCCTTTGAATGTGGAATGTAGTTATCTATGTGATTCTTTTTTGGCATTACTTTACTTCTACTAATTGTATATCGCTGGCATTAAGTTCACCGCACATGTTATAAAAGCCTTCCATCTCTGGGAAAGTCTCTAGGAAGTTTGTGTCTCTACGTCTGTCGTACTCGTTAAACCATTTGTAGAAATCAATTCTACCTCTGCGTATTTTCTCATCGTCGTACGGTGTGGTAGCAAAATAATCTCTTACTCGTCTAAAACGTTCATACTCTAATTCACTAAACATTGTTCTATCATCTTCAACAAGGTTGTCCTTAACAAAAGATAAGATGTCATCGAAGTAAGGTAAGAACTCTTCTTTAGGTAATATGTGCATGTCATACTGCAACGGTTCTTTGAGGTACGGTGTATCAAATCTAATCTTTCTTACGTTAGGTTCACTGCCTAAGTTATTTGGTATAATGTCTTCGTACGTCTTGCGCCACTCTAATACTTTTTTCAAGTACTCTTTAAATGTTGTAACACTTAGCACATTGAATGTTACCATGTGTGTTATATGACTTTTAACGCCACGCAAGTATATGTCTTGATTCTTTTCCCAAAGTTCAATGTCTAAACCTGTTCTAATATATTCAGCACGTTTGCCCCATGTATCAATGGAACTAAACATTTTAAAGCCACGTATTTTATTGTTCTCTGTTAGTTCTTTAACTACTTCTACTAATCTCTCTACACGTCTGCTAGTGTATCCTAAGTTAGTGTTAACGTTAATTTCTATATTTGGCTTTGGGTTCTCACTAAGTTCTTCGAACAGTCTCCAAGTAGTTTTATGCAAGATCGGTTCGCCGCCTGTTATCCTAAGTATGTTTAATGTTTCGCTTACCTCAGGCCACCACTTCCACCATGCTTCGACGTACGGAGAATCCTCATCGTAAATATCAAACCAGTCTATGTCAGCTTGGTGATTGCTAACCATATTGTACGGACCATGCTTCTTAATCTCTGCTCTATATAAGCTACTATGCATTGGATGACAGTACCCACACTTAAAGTTACACTCGTTACTGAATGCAATTTCTACATACTCTGGATTAATTTTATAGTCAGGTGGATTATATATAATCTCATTTAATCTATCTTCTGTGTATATGCTACTGTTACGAATATGCCTGTCCGAAACATGCTTCTCTTCGCCTTCAGCTTTGTTCTCATCCATCTCTTCTACGTTCCAGCAGTACTGACAGCCACTTGGCTTATCACCGTTGAGCATTTGAATACGTTCATCAATTTTCTGCGGTGTGTTATGTAGTACACTTGGGTCGTACTTTAATTCTTGTAAAGGTATGTCATGTGGCTTAGGGTGGTAGCAACTATGCGTCTGCCCTCTATGTAAGTAAATAGTTGTGTGGTGCCACTTAGCCAGACAGAATGTCTCACTAATCTCATTAGTAAGCAGTTCGTCTATTTCTTCTATTCGCCCTATTCTATCACTCATATTATACCTAGTATAGCAGGAGCGAACCCCTGCTATGTTTTATTATCCCTGTTTAATTCTCGTATTACCGTAATGCACAACCTTCACGCCTTCGATATTAGGAATCTGTCTCCACGGGTCTAACACAATACTACCGACTGGAAACTGTAACTCAGTTCCGTTGCCTGTAGAAACAGACAATGCTGTGTCGCAATCTGTTCTATTATGTTTGCCGTTGTACCATCCTGGTACGTTATCTAGTTGGTCACCATAAGTGATACCTGGATTGTGTGCTAGTAAGTATACTGCTGGCTCACTAAGTTTATCGTCTAACGGCACGTCACCAGTTTTCTCATCATAGTAATGTAATTCAAATCCTGCTTTTTGTATGTAGTGTCCTACTAGCATACTGGCCGAACCTGCATCATATTCTACTAAAGGCTTGTAAGCCTTACCGACTATAATGATTGGCAATCCGTTTACTATATCACCTGCTAACTCCATTAAACGTTTTGCCATGTTCTCTGCTTGTACTTCTCGTGAAAGCATCACAGCATCAAACAAGTCGTAACCTAACCCTAAGTTCTCAGCCATCCACCGTAGTGCGATATTATCTCTTGGGTGACAAGCACCACCATCGCCCATACCCGGCTTCATATATCCAGGTCCCATGATACGTCTATCACTTGAAGCTAATGCATCACAAACAACTTCCGCGTTTATGTTACCTTGCTTTTCTGCAACGTCTTGAATCATATTTACTAAGGATACTTTTGCTGATATAAATGTATTGTAAAATACTTTAATGCACTCACATTCATCCCAGGTACCTATAATATACCTTGGATCGTTCTGCATTATTGTTTTATAAAAGTCTACAAGTTGTTTTGCATCACCTGTTTCACTTCCATCTGCGGTTCCAATCATTACCATTTCTGGATTAACCATATCCCATTTTACTGTACCCATTGCAATTAAGTATGGGTTGTAAATAAAACGAGCATTAGTTAAGAGTGGAATAAACTCACGTCTAACAGTACCTGGTAGTACTGTGCTAATAAGGACTATTAGTTGTTCATTGGTTGCTACCGCATTTACTTTCCTAAGGATATCTTTAACTATACTGTAATCGAAATCCTTATTAGGTAAATGGCTGGTAGGTGCTTTTCCATCATACTGTGGGTCATGCGGTGTAGGCACAGCAACAAAGACAATTTCTTGTCCTCTTACTGCATCTTCCACTGTATCAACCATTGCAAAGTTTTCAGGCTCTACAGGGTTAATGTCAAACCCAACAACATCATGTACTTCAGCGACCATTTCGGCGCAGGCTTGTCCTAACTTGCCAACTCCGATAAATCCGACTGAGGCCATTTTTATCTCCTGTTGTTAGTAGTATTTTTAAACTACGCTGTTATTTATCAGGATTGAATTCAGGTTTTATATGTATTTGGTTAGCTTCATATAGAATATTCATGCTGTTCCAGAAGTCGTAAAATTGTTGAGGGGTAAGTATGCAAGGATTATCGCTGTCGTCGTCACCTAAATATTTTTCAATAGAGACAACACCTTTGTATGCTACAGCAATACCTGGGAATATTCCAGCTTCACGACTCTCGTATGCTATTGCAACATCAGGGAAAGCCTGTTGTAAATCATCTATGTGTGCTAGTTCAAGCTCTTCTATTTTAGGCGGAAACTCGCTACTAGCATAGTATACAGTTAGTTTATCTCTACCTGACTCTTTATAATATCGCATAACATCATGTACATGCTGATGACTATATATAACATGATCAAAGTTATCTTTAGCATAGCGTATCAAGTCTTCAATCGGTTCTATAGCATCATAATGAAGTTTAAGTATGTGTGCATTGCAATGCTCGTTGACCCAGGCCGCGGCCTGATCATCAGTAACACTCCATATAAGCGGTATGCCAATATCTTTGCAAAAGTCTGTTATTGCTATTGCGTTGCTAGGAGTAAGTTCTGAACGTTTGGCTACATCAATGTATGCCATTGTCCCCCACTTACTTGCAATAGGAACATACTTTTTATTTTTAGGAACAGTTAATGTGGGTGTACTTTTACTAAGAACGATTGCATCGGCATTGCCTGTTGCGGCTGATACTACTCGTTGTTTTAATACCTCAATGTCGTTCTCATGCCCTATTCCGATATTTGCATAAAGTTTAATTGCCACCACCTATCAAGCCCTTCTCAAGCAAGTCTTGAATTTGTTTTTCTCTAATCATTACACCCCAGCGTTTAGGGTTAACAAATGTCTTCTTAAAGAACTCACACATCTTAGGGTCCGGATTAAACAACATCATTTGATTTACGTTGTCGTTAAGCCTATCACCTAGTTCACATACTTCGGTGTATAATGCGTCCTTATCCCATAATAGTTTACTATACTTACATTTTTGATCAGCATTAGTATTAAAGTTAATAGCAACCTCATCATAGAAGAATGATTTAAACCAGTCATAGTCTGATATTAAATTAACCTCCCAGTCGCTAGTTACAGCCATCTCACAGCCTAGTCTTGCTCCATAGATAGCCCATAAGCCATTTTCTATATCACTACCAATGTTGCACCATGTTTGTAGTCTATTATAATTTCCATACCATATTTTTTCTTGGAACTCGTCTGCCCTAACTCTCTTCCCTTGATCCAAACTCATTTTAACACCTTCCCTAAACCCTGCTCTAAATGCCTGGAAAGGACTTGCTGTTTGGTGTACTTCTGAGAATGTGTCGTTAAGTTGTATGTAGTTTAACTTCCAACAAAACTCCATGCCCTCACCGTCATCCGATGCTTCATGGGTGCTAATTGTTTTAGTGTATTCCGTAGGCCAACATTTAAGTCCGCCGTTACCATATACTAATCCATTTAAAATGTTTTTACCGTTCCAACTAAATATGCTCTGGCTAATATCGTTACCGTCATGATCAGTGTCTGGGAAGTCTAATGCTTGTTCAAAGAAGTCTGGCATAACAATGTTGTCGCCGTCTACTGTGATAAATCGTTCTGTTTCTGCTTGATTGGCGCATTCTTTATGTGCGGCATCAAACCCTTTAACGCCGTGTACTCGTTTAGCCCAAGGTACTTTGTTTAATAAGTCAGCCCAATGCTCTTCGCAATTAGGTTCGTCATATGAGATATAAAATATATCTAATTCTGTGACATCTTGTTTTGGCATTATGTATGTGTCTCTTTGCGTTTGTTGTAGAGCAAGTTGTTGGTACCGGTAGCAAATGCAAAGAAGTCATCAGCATAACTGTTAAAACCGGGAATAACATCTGTAATGTTATTTATTGTTTGTTGATGTATTTTCATAGCATGTTCTTGATTATATGTAATGCGTCCTTGTATATATTCTAAATCTAAGTTCTCTATGTTATTTAATACTTTTTGCGTATTATCGACGCAAGTTTTGAACTCACTTAACGTATTTCTATTATAGGGGTAAATATCTTTGTTGACACCCGCATGAGGCAACCATTCTGTAGTAGCGTCTGGCTGGTATAGTTTAAATCCTAACGTTGTTAGTTTATTTACAAATTGAGGATGTATGTACACAAACGGATACCCAAGCACAATAGGCTTAAACGTTTTCTCTGTTACATGAGCTAAACTGGATGCACTAGTCTCTGCAACTATTTCGACTGCAACATCGTTGTATAGCTCTGGAGGAAGCATGTCAAAATCCTTACGTCCAGTCTCATTTAGCCACGGTCTATCTATAACTTTAGCAACATTGTTAACCATGCTTCTCATAGCATCAAACGAATGGGGTTGATTATCGTAAACAGTTGTCCACGCTTCAAAAAGTTTTACCTCTGAATGCTCAGACCAATGTTCCATTTGTTCATATGTCATACAAGCATATTTTAAACTATCGCTTATACTAGAGTGCAAAAAATAGTAAAGTGCAGGGAATCTTGATGGCTTCCACAGCTTACCAGGAAGAAATAATACTTTTGAATTAGACGGTTTCCATGTAAGATTTTCAATATTGTCTTTAGTGTATGTACTTATAGCTTGATGCAAAAACCACCATATGCTTAACACGTTATCATATTGTTCGGCATGTTGAAACGTTGAATTAGTTAGAATTAAATAGTTACTAACAAACTTAGTGCTGTTAATATGTTTAGTTAAACAGTCGCACCAAAGTCGCATACCATCGGAATCTGCATTTTCTTCGATATTTAATAACACTATTACTTGTAAATTTTCTGCTAGTGCAATATCAATAATTTTGTTTACTAGCACAGCCGCCGCGTGGCCTATGTCAACATCATCATTAGTGGCCGCCGTGGGTATATGGGCAACCGCACAGTCATCAAAAAACTGTATATTAAAAGGATAACCACCTTCTTGCCAAGAGACACGTCTCATTTAACTACGTTGGTACTTGTCGAATAATTTTACTGTGTACACACTACAATGTCGTAAGTCACCTAAAAGTTTTCGTGTAACTTTCTTTTCTGTAATTAGTTCTGCAAGACTTATAATTTCATAATGAAACATTGTGTGTGGATCGTGCTCGGCTGTTAAGAAGAACTTTAATAATCGTTGCCCTTTAATAGTTGCACTAATTGGGTACACATCTTTGTACACTTCTTTTGATTTGTTACTTAAACTAACAACCAATTCGTCTACATTTACAGAACATTTAATATCAAATGATGTACTCTTGCCGTAATCAATTTCGTTAAGGAAATCTTTTTCTGCTTCTGTGTATATTGTGTTGATGCTTTTTAGTTCAATGCTGTATAAGTTATCTACTTTAGGATCAATATTTACTCTGTACTTATGAGACTCCGTTTGATTACTTGTTAAGATAGTTAACTGCTCTTGAGAAAAGTTAAACGTTTGCCAGCCTTCTTGTATGTGTGTATCTGTGTTTTGTGTTAGACAAACTATCTCACCACTTTTATCAAAGTATAATTTCCACTCTTTGTCTTTTTGAGCTTGTATTAGATTTTCAGCACCACCTGCCTTTTCTTTTTCAGCAAGGAAACGTTTCCTTCTTTCTAGTGCGGCATTAGATACAACGTTATCTTGTTGTGCTTCTTCTACCACAGCCTTCTTAGTAGTCTTTGTTTTCTTTTTAGTAGGCATAAGAATCCTCCATTTGTTTAATCATTTTGTCTGTTAGCCACTCGTCTTCTACATAATGGAATGGTAGTTGTTGTTGGAAGTTTCCTACCTTAAAATTCTTACAATCTTTATAGTATGTAGGCAAACTATCGGTCCATGTTTCGCTAAGTGCGGCACCTTTTACTTCTTGTATATGACTTTTCATATGTATAAATGTAGGTACTGCTTCAATATTTTCTCTACAACATTCTTGTTCAATTCCCAGTAGTTGCATTGCTAAAGCAAATGCTACGTCTCCACTGAGCCAATCAGGCTTGCCTTTTGGCATATACCTGTGAAAGAATCTTTGCCAATGCTGGAATATAATTTCAGTCATTGCGAATAGCTCACTTGCTAGATCACTTTGTTTAAAGTAAAAGAATGCTGTGTAGACATTAGGTAAGCCATTTGCAACAAAGTATTTTCTGTAGTAATCACTGTTAACAACCTCGCCTCGGTATGTTCTAACTTTAGTTGTTACCCAAACATCACGTTGACCCATAATATCCCACCAATGACTTACATCTGTAGGGAATAACATATCAGTATCTAATACTACAGTCTCATCATACGGAGTCATATAGTAATACTTCCACTTGTTATTAATTTTCCATTCGGCATTTTCTGCGTCGTCTGACCAAGGTATGTCAACAATATTATCAAATACTTTTGTATGCTTAGGCTTAATTAGTTCTCTAGTCGCTGGGTCTACACACACCGTTAGATTGCTTACAACCGTCTGTGTTGCTTTTAAATTCAATGCTAGTGCATACGCCTGCTTTAAGTAATCAGTCGTGCTGTTGTTTTGTGCTATTACTATATAACCCTTACTCATTTGCTATTCTCTCTAATACTTTATTCTTTTCATCGTCAGTCATTGTATACCAGTCTCGCATCTCGGTAGCAGTTCTAAAACAACCGATACAATACTCTCCGCTCTCATCAAAAGTACAAACTTTGATACACGGACTTATTACTGTTGAGGGAGGCCTAGCCTTTCCCCTTCTCAAATCTTCTTCCAATCCTCTTTAAACAAACAGAACCTACTATGTCCGCTAGATGTTTTATAAACAAATTGTGCCGCTAACAGTTGTATTACTTTGCCTTCAAACTTTCCATTAAGACGACATGTGTGTTCTATCTTATCGCCTAGCTCAGGTTTCTTACGGCTACTCATGTTCCTACAGTTTCTATTTCTTGTGCCTTAGCAATTTTCTTTGTAGGTGCTTTAGGCTGTGTAATAAACTTAATTAGTTCATCACCGATTCTATTTATAGCCCACTTATTCATAACATGTAGATCAACTCCCTTCCATCTAGTAAGAATAAAGTCGCCCGGACTCCTGACTTTTTCTAAATATAATAATAGATCGTTGCTCGCCAATGCTCTATCAACATCATCAAGATCAAATGTTTTATATAATTTGTGTGGTAACTGTGCTACGCCTTTGTCTTGGTAGCCTCCAATCATGTGGGCGGCAATACTAAAACTATAATCGTTTCTATACATGCTTCCTTGCCACTTGTATAAGTCTCTGTAAAAATCTTTGTTGTTCTTAACATGCTTTACAAAATTAAAAAATGTTTCTGCATACGTTGACTTTTTAAAATAAACTACTGTAGCCCAATACATTGTTATACCAGTTGGACCGAGTCTATCTAGTTCCTCAAAGTTTCTTTCTGATAGTACGTCCTGAAACTCCCAATTCATCATTAGTTCATTGTTATGTCCCCAACATTGATTGAGAGCATCACTCTGTATTAAGTAATCTACATCTAGTAAAATTGTTTCATCATATGGAGAGATATCATATGCATCGCACCTGTTAACATTGTAAAACTGTAACTGTTTTGATGTATGACTAGTGTCTTTATACATGCGTATGTTACTTTGCTTGAACTCCATGTCTTTATCAACTACAACTATATTTTTAAATGCTTGTTGCATTTTTCTAATACCAATAGTTTTTTTGCCATGCTCGAGACTATGAGGATCAGTTACTACAGTAATTTGTGTTCGATCTAATCCCATGTGTTCTTGTATCAATAGACTGTTAACGTATGCTAACTTAATGTAATCTATTTCAGTATTGTTATGGGCGAACATTATCACCCCACGACTATTCGCCACTGTCGCTTCCTGGATTATTTAAGTCTAGTACAGACGATACATTTCTTGCTTTTCTAATTTTTTCATATTCTATGTAATAGTCATTAGTAACTTCAAAGTATCTGCTCATAATCTCTGCATAGAAGTTTGACAAATCGATTGCAATAGGATGATTATATACATCTAATAGAATAGCTTCAGTGTGTTTATCGTCAAGCAATACTTTAACAAAAGTAATTAGTTCACGGTCAATAGTAAACGTACCACCGTTAATACTGTAACTAAGCAAACTTTCTGTCTTTGCTTTCAATACATCTTTCTGATTGTTAAGTGTTTGCCTATAATTAGAAAATTCTAATGCTGTTTGTAGTTTAGCCGCCATATTTTAACTCTCGTGTATTTATACTGATATTTAAGCCAAAAAAAAGCCAGTCAATGAATAAACTGGCTTTTTTATAGTTGTGTATTAAATTACGAGCCTGTTACAGATCCAACGCTATCTACTGGAACACCAAAGCTAAATCCTGAGCCACTTGCATCTGGTTGCCATCTTCTAGCATTTAAAGTTAATGTACCTGTTGCTGGTGCATCGATTACGTTATCTGATGCATCAACTAATGTTGTTTTAAATGTAACTACAGTTGGATTAGTTGTTGAATTTACTTTACCAAACACTTTAATATAGTCATTACTGTATGGTGAACTTGCACCGTAGTAAGACCAAAGCTCTGCAAAACTTGTTGTTAGTTCGTAAAAACCTTTTCCTTGACTTGTTCCTGCGTCAGCACTTGCTGTATCATATTTTAGATAGAAATTACCCATACCACTTAATCTGTTAACATGTGCTGTATACTGAGCACCAGATGATCCTGTGTAACTTCCTGAAACTCCAAGTTGGCCACCACCGTTAAAGAAACCTCTAGCTTCTGCTTCATTGGAAAACGTCCATGTAGTTTCTTGATTTAGTGTACCAGTCCACGATGTTGTACGAGTTGCACTTGCATCTGTTGATACTGTTGTAGTTGAAGGACCGAAACGATCATTCCAGCAATCTTGGATATTTAACATTAAGTTAGTCCATGTTGCCGCTACAATATTAGTACTTGTTGTGACGTCTGTGTTAACGTTAGCTCTTAAAGAAACCCCTAAGAATGCACACATAGCCTGTACGTCATCCTGTAGGTCTTTAAAACCACCTGCGCCTGCTGTTGTTATAGAGCTACCTGCTGATGCTGATGCAACGCCGGCTCCGCCTTGTCCCCAACCATACGTTGATGCCGCGGTATATGTTCCTAATGTAACATCTTGTGCGTTAGACATTAATGCGTTTACGTTAGTACGAGCATTGGTGAAGTCTAAATCATCAATGGTATCGCCAGTATTAACGCCTGTCATAGTAGTACCACCTGATACTGTTATACTTGATCCTGATGCCATTTAATTCTCCTAATAATTCTATTTATTATATAGTGTATTTATCTAGTTTACGCCGATGACTGCTTCAATAACTCCAGCATCACCGTCTTCTTTGTTTTCTAAAGCTCTACCAATAACTGCTCTAGCGTCATATTGATCACTGCCTAAAGCCCAGGCCAACCCTGGTACATCACTTGATACGAGCCTTTCGCCCTTGTTAATTTTTCCTATAACCCTAACTGGACATCTTCCTGCCATTGCTACTGGTAAACCCTCTGCACCACTGTTCATTAAGTATGCTGGGTCTGTAGATATCACACCAAACACATCTGTGTCTGCGTGATTCTCTGTTTGTGTTATTTCTGCACTTCCGCCCAGTTTCACAACTGTGCCTGATTCGTAGTCAGCGTCTGCTGAATATATTTCAGCCAAATCCGCATATCTTGCCGTTGTTGCTACGCCACTAAATACGCCGGCTGTTAAAGTATTAGTACTAGGAATATACTGCAATCCTGTATCTGTTTTTAATTCTTGGTAGCTTGTTGCACCAGTACTAAACGTAATAGAGTGGGAACCAGCCGCTGAATTTTCAGCAGTTAATTTAAGTGTGTTTGCCTTAGTAGCAATACCGGTCATTGTACCAGAAACTGTTGCATTAGTAAATGCACTTGTTCCTGAACTTGTAACATCACCTGTTAAGGCTCCAACTAATGCAGTCGAAGTAATACTTGTCATGCCTGTTAGTGTTGTATCTAAACTTGTTGTTACATCACTGCCTGAAGCAACTGATGTTAATCCAGCACCTGTTTTAATGCCTAATGTTTCAGCATCTAAGTTAATAGAAAATGTGCCACTGTCTCCAACAACTGTTAAGTCATCATCTGATGCTGTTACTTGTGAGTCAACGTATGCTTTAACTGATTGCTGAGTTGGGATAAGTGTAGCACTATTAGATACCATGTTATCTTCGTCAACAAAAGCTGTTGCTGTAATTGAACCATCGCTTAATGATCCAAATGTTAATACGCCCGTTGCCGCGATATCTGTTGTTGATAGTGTATTGGATAGTGGAATGTATGACAAACCAGCATCACTTTCTAATTCATATTGTGTATCATCTGTTGAAGCGTTAACGAATGTTAAGTATCTAGCATTGCCTAATGAACCTTGGTTGTCAATAAGTACTTTAGATGATGCACCTGTAATAGAACTTGAACCTGATAGTATTAATGAACCGTTACTGATTGTTAAGTCTGTTCCAGAGCTTAATGTTATATCACTGTTAAATGTTGTTCCGCCTACAAATGTTGTTGTACCGTTTACTGTAATAACGTCTGCACCAGCATCACCTAAGTTAACTGCACCGTTTAGTGTAGTAACTCCAGAAATTGTTGCACTTGATAATGATGATAAACTAGAAACTGTTACTGCTGTTGCATTAATTGTTGCTATAGTGGCTGTGCCATCTACAGTAAGTGATTGTGTATCAATTGCATTACCATATATATTTTCAACTTTTTGTGCATCTGTGCCTAGTGTTTGCGTGTTAACACCGTTAAGTGTCAATGTACCGTTAATAGTAGTATCGCCGCCTAGTATAGAACCTGCTGTAACAACAATGTTTGCAAATGTGGCTGTGCTTGTAGTACCTGTAACATCACCTGATACACCAATACTTCCGGCTACTGTTAAGTCACCTGTCACACTAGCCGCGCCTGGAATATTTAATTGAGTGTTAACTGTTAGTGTATCAACAAATCCAGTTGAGACAGGATTAGATGCATCACCTAATGCTGTTGCATATAGTGTTGCAAAGTTTGATGTTTGTGATGCTTCGTATTCTGCACGTTGGTTAGAACCAGGTAATATAATACCTGCTGTTCTACCTGTTCTTGCTGAAGCAATACCACCAGACCCTGTAAGTTCTGGATAGTAATCAATTGTTTCAGAACCAATTGGTGTTGCAGTTGGGTTAGCAATAGTAAATGATGCATGGTCGGAATACAATGTCATTATTGTTTCTTTCTGACCGTTTACTGTTGTAGTACCTACGTTGCTACCAGATCCTGATTTAATGTAAACTAGTGCTAAGACAGGAAGGGTTAAACCTCCAGATGTCTTTAAAAATAGTGTTCTTAGTCTAGTACCGTAATGAGCTGGTGAGCCGTTTGTTGCATTTGATGAGTAAGAAGTTGTTACTTCTCCTGGGTAACTTGCTTCTACAAATGAAGTACCGTTGTGTATTTCTAATTTATTTGTATCCTGATTAAAAAACTGTGTGCCTGCGCCTTCACCCTCTGTTGGCCTACTGCCAGTGGCGCCAACCACAACACCTGTTCTTTTCCAGTCTGTTCCGTCCCATACTCTTAATAAGCTCTCACCTTTGTCAAACCAAATTTGACCAATAAGTTTAGTGCCTGGAGTTGGTTCTGCAACGCCGGCAAAATTCTCAAGATGCCTAATAGTGTTCTGGGCAAAGTATTGTCCATAGTTTGCTGAGTTACGTCCAACTAATGCAAGCGAAAACTGTGTAGTTTCTACTGCATTATCGGCAACGGTATATGTTAATGTACCGTCTTTGTTTGTTATTTCATATGCCATCAGAGGATTCCCTCATTAAATTATCTGTTTTCATTATTGTTATTTATCATCTTCTATTAAGTGCGTACATATTTAAATTCTCTAAATGCCGAAGCCACCGAAGTCTATTACAATATTAGAGAAATCAATGTCGTCGATATTGATTGGGTTAGCTTCTAACCAGGCTATTGCCGCCGCAATGTCAACATCTTCAACTACAGCATTTACTGTTGGTTGAATGGCAACTGGTGCTACATAGCCACAGGTTGATGAGTTGTATGCTATTACACTATTATAACTTCCGCCATTTCCATCAGCATAAGTTCCCATTAATGTTGTACCGACGCAATGCTGAGTAACATAAGTTCCATAAGGACTATATACTGTGTTGATACTGATTCCACCTTCTTGACTATTGTCAATTGTAGTATCGTCGGTAATTACAACAACAGTTGTTGTAATTCCGTTTTCGATGACAGTTCCACCATCTACTGCTGTTGATTTAGGTGTTCCATTTGCGTAATAGTAGCCAGATGCCATTGCCATTGCATAACTATCATAGCCAACTGCTATCCACCAACCGTCAGTTACTGTATCTATAATAACTGTTGTAGTCTTTAAAGATCCATCATAGTTATACAAGCCAGTAGCTATAGCTTCAACGTAATTATCATAACCTGCTGTTGTCCACCAGTATACTGGTACAAATACAGGTGGTATCAATGTTCCATCTTCGTAGTACAAGCCAGTTGCCATTGCTAGTGCATGGGTAGCGAAGCCTAATTCAATCCACCAATATGTAGTTACTGTAGTGCCAATCCATCCCGGAATGTTAGTTGCCATAGCTGTTAAAGTAATAGTTCCACCAGTTATTGTTGCCTTACTATCTGTGTTGTAGAACTGCCAAGTAAACACACAAGATGAAGTATGTATACTGCTAAAAAGGTTTTCTGCATCTACATTTAATGTACATGTACTGCCTGAGAAACTTGTTGAAGCTATAGCGTCTCCCATAGCTATTCTCTGTCCTGGCCCCCAATAACTATAGTTAACGTTGTTGTCATAGAAGATATCAGGTTGCCATAATATGTCTTCTTGACTAGTAAAGCTCGTAATTTCCCCAACTCCGGTTATCTTTGGAATCCAGGCGCCTTCTAAAGGTATTGGAGATGCATAAGACAATGCTCCGGAATTATTACCAATATATGATCCTTGTCTACCAACAGTAAATGTTGAATCACTATTTAATGTTACACTTACTGCAACTGTTCCATTATAGCCTGATTCCAAAGAATGGCCGCCTGATGCCAATGCTGAGATTGATGATAAGGTTACAGTAGGTAAGGTAACTGGCTCTGCATGTATATTTGTAATTGTTAATGTACCTGAACTATGATAAAGTATGCCGTCCCTATAAACACTAATAACACCAGTTTCATCTGCATAATGAGTAGCTCGTGTAGTTGATGTTACTGTAAACGATCCTGTGTAAACGTTTTGTGCAGTAAATGATGTTGTAAAACTACCACTGGTTGCAGTAACTGATGCGGCCGGAAACGTTGTGTCCCAGGTATAATTATTTTGTGTAAAGTTCACACCAACAAGTGTCATCGTAAATGCCGAGCCTTCGTCAAGCGTACTTACATTTACACCTGTTTGACTTGTTACTATCGTTGGCTCACCTGTATTAGTTACTGTACAAGTTTTTGTAATTGCAGTCGCATCATTCCATGCAGGTGTGCCAGCAACTGGTGTAGCTGTTAGGCTTATAGTCCTTGTTGCAGAGCTATTGCTAGGCTGTGTTTGCCATGTAAATGTCATCGAATTTGCTGTTATTGGTCTATCTGAGTTCCAAATAGACGGAGATTGGTAATCTGTGTACCAGCCATCTGATATAGTAACATACTGTCCAATTGCATGTTGTGTATTTAATGTTGCTGTAATTGTTTTATACTCGTCAGTAACAGTTGTCTCACCTAACGTCCAACTTACAAGCGTTGGTACAGCATTGTCTACTACTGTTTTATCAATAGTAATTGATTGCTGAATAACTTTTGAACCACTTATTGCAGTACCTGTTGTACCATCAGGTTGTGTGTATGTAGCCGATGCTGATACAGTCAGCTTATATTGAGTCTCTCCTACACTTGAATATGTATATGTTTTTTGTACTCTATGTGCTACACCATCTAACGAATCGCCAAATTCAGAAGTTACGTTAGTCCAACTGCTTCCACCGTCTGTACTTTTTTCTACTACATGGCTGTAAGCAAATGGTGATGTTACTTTCCACCCAGGCGACATAGGAATACTTGCACTATATGAAAAGTTTGTTCTTATCTGAGGATTACTTGTTGCTGTACCATCAGTGTACTCTACTATAGTACCACTCCCATTTATCCCGCCACCTGGTAAAGCAAAGACGCTACCAGCTATCGCTACGCCTGGCGCCACTGCCGCACTAGTTACAATTACTTTAAAACTTGCTACTTGTTGTTGACTTGTTTGTTTAATTCCTAAGTCTTCTCCGTCAGCACCAACTCCTGAAGTAGTTGCAATAGCAACAGCTACATAAGTTTTAGTACCGATAGCATCGTCAGAAGTAGTAAAGGTTGATTGGAATGTTACAGCTTGGGAGAGTACCGAGGATGTACTTTTACCAAAGTCATTAGCAACTTCTTGTTTAATTTGGTTTAAACCAGTTAATGTAAGTCCGGTTATGAGCCCTAAACTGTAGTGATCGTATGACCACCTGCCGTCTGATGTTTGGGTGCCTCCGGCGTCGCCCCAGCCAGGAGACGTTTGGTGTCCGTATGAATTTGTGCTTACTAAAGTGTATCCACCTCCTGTAGTTTCGTACCAGTTTACTGTTGGGTTTACTTTGTTAGGTACAGGGGTATATAGTAAAACTGGTTGGGATTCAGGTGGTGTAACATTGATATCAACTGTCATAACAACGTCACCGCTGTTCTGATATATACTTGTAGGTGACTCCGTACTGGAAAGAAGATTAAAAGTTTGACCAGTGGGTACGTTGTCTGGAAGTTGTGTTAGGTTATTAAATGAACTAAAACTTAGCGATGGACCTTCAACAGTTGATACGGAATTTGTTGAAGAATTAAGGTATGGCACACCTTTATAACTACTGATGCCATCGGTACCTTTAAGATGTGCTTTTATTTCTGAGAGGCTAATTCCACCAGTTTTACTTATTGCCATTAGCTGATGACTCCTGCTTTAACTTAGCCACCTCCGCCTGCAATTCGTTAATTGCATTGATAAGTAAACCAATTGTGTTGCCATATGCAACACTAAGCATGCCATCTTCTTGTTCGTGAACTGCTTCAGGTAAAACTTTTTGTAAGTCTTGTGCAATTAATCCTGTGCCTCTAATACCGGTGTTTATTTTATCAAATGTAACACCTGTTAGTTCTGCACATTTTTCTAATGCGTTTTCAATTGGCATTACGTTTTCTTTTAGTCTACTATCAGAGAATGCTGTAATATCGTCAGACGCTAATATTGAACCGCCTGCTCCAAAAGTAACACTACCACTTGCGCCTGCAAACGATAATGAACCTGTGTAAGCAATATCGGATGCACCCATACTAATACCGCCACTTGAGACAATTGCCGCATTAAATGTTTTTTGTCCACCAATTGATTGTGACCCTGCTTTTGTTACAAAGTCTGTTGTGTCTGGATCTGAAAGAGAGCCTGTGTTTGCTATTTGTCCACTAGCATTAATAGATATGCCTGAGCCTGCTGTAAACAAACCTCTAATGTCTGCTGGTGTTACTTCTATGCTATCTGCGTTTACAGTAATACCTGTGCCACCTATAACATTAAGTGTTCTACTTGCGTCAATAGTTCCGCCACCAGTTAAGCCTGTGCCAGCACTAATGCTTACGCTCGAATGATCTATATGTTCGTTTGCTACAAAGTTATTTAAACCATCATGATCGATCTCTGAAGCGTCTGCTGTAATTTGTCCGCCTGCATCAATATCAACACCATTTGCACCTGAGAGCAAACCTCTAATGTCTGCGTCGCTAGGTCCTGTGTAAGTTATTGTACCGCCGGATTTAGAAAGACTGCCTAAGCCGCCTGCATCAACTACTGCAATTGCACCTGCTACTTGTCCTGATGATGAATATCTGTTTGTACTACCTTCTGTTAAATCGTCTGTAGTAAAACCACTTAAAGTAACAGCTATATCATCTGCATTAACAGTAATACCTGTGCCTGCGCCAATGTCTATTGTAAATGTTGTTTCTGTTACACCGTTAACGACTGCTGTTGTATTAGCACTTACTGTTCCACCTCTTGCAAATATGTTTGAAATAGTACTTACAGGGTCTCTCCAAAATAACGCACCAGAACCATTTGTAAATAATTGCTGTCCGCTAGTTCCGTCTGCTGTTGGATATACCTGTGTACCAAGTTTAAATGCTGATGTATCTAATGATGTAAAGTAGCCTGCTCCTGCTCTGGCTCCTGTTGTACCTAAGTTACCAGCACTAGAAAATGTTAATGCCCCACCGACGTTAACGTTTGTTGCATACGCATTAGTAAATGGTGTTCCTAAACTACCTATTGCTGTTGTACCTGATGTAGATACAATGCTACCTGTTGTTAATGCTGATATGTGACCTTCTGCATATTTTTTAGAGCTTGACCCTAAGTCAATAGTGTCCGTAGTTGCTGGTAGTAAGTCTGCACCACTGTGGAATACAGCACTTGCAGATACATTAGATGAATCTGAACCATAACTACCAATATTTAACTTGTATGCGGCATCACTTCTAAGTGCTCTAGATGATGTGCCTATTGTTGATGTATTATCTGTTCTTAAATTAATACCTGGACTTATAGTTGATCCTATACCTCCAGTTTGTGTTAACTGTGAGTAATAATTTATCGATGCGCCTTCTGTTGTACTTGCGGCATCACCTGCTGTAAATTGAGTATGGCCACTAAACAACGCAACAATGTGTTCTTCAGAAGTATAAGTAGGTGTGCTACCTCCACTGTTTGTTAACATTATGGCAGTAACAGCTCTTGGCACTGACGCTGAATCTACTAAAAATATATTTCTTAATTTTGTTCCGTACCTTGATGGTGACGAAACTGCTGACACGCCTGAGAATGATGTATTTGTTTCTCCAGGTATGCCAACCATTTTATATCCTGTTCCATCATTGATATAAAATTTAGAATTTGTTTTATCGTAATATTGTGTTGCTGATGCATTTTCACCAGACGGTACACCAGATGCACTTACTAGCGGTGTTAGTGGAACCCATTGTCCGCCTACACTATCGTACACTCTTAAAACTTTTTTAGTAGAATCGTACCATATTTGTCCGTTAGTTTGTTTTGTTGGAGCGGTCCCATGTGCAAAGTTATCTAATAAATCAACAAATGCATTAGCAATCGGCTGTCCGTAGTTAGCATAATTTCTACCTACTAACTGAATTGCAAAGTCGTCATTAAGAGCACCATCAGGAATGGTAATACTTGAGCCTGCTCTGTTATCTATAATATATGGCACAGTTTATCCTCTTAACTTAATTGTATTCTAATTGTATAGATTACTTCTATAACTCTGTTTTTGCTTTTTTGTACTGGATGAAATATAACATGTGTAAGCATTGCACTGGTATCAATACTAGTAGACCATAAACCTGTTGGTGTCGTTGGCTTTGAAAATAATGCTAATTCATCGAATACATAGTTGCCTTCGTTTGACACACTACTATCAAATGCATCTGCATCTGATGGTTCGCTGTATCCTAACGTACATGTAATTTTTAAATCTGTATAACTAACGCCATTGATAATATCAATTTTGTTTGTTGCTCTTTCACTAACTGGGTTTTCAGCATCAGTACTTACTGGTTTAGCAAATGTTCTACTATATAAATTAGCACCTGACTCGTAACCTTCTGTTACTCTAGGTGTTTTATATACAACTTTGCCTGCTGTATCAACACTAGTTGCACCGTTACCGAATGCCATGTAATGTATAAATGCATCATCGGCGTTTGTTAGTGCTTGGGCAACAATGTATGCCATGTTCCCATAGTGAATAGCGTTTCGTTTGTTTACTAGTTCTTGACCAGTTTCTTTATCACGAATTAAAATATGTCCGCTAACGTTTAAACCTAGATTGTCATCTGGCTTGTCTTGCGGCTTCTTTTCTGTTTCTTTTAGTTTATCGTTGCTCATACCTTTATTTATCACTTTATTAAAGCACCTTTTAATTTAAAGTTTATGTAAAAATTTCATAATACTTGTTGCGTTTGCCAAGTCGGCATTTCCTCTATCTGCTAAACTTAATGCTGACTGACCTGATATTGTTGCTGAGTCAAAGTCATCGGACCCATCTTGCCCAGCATACACAAAACTTCTTAGTGTTGCTGTTCCATTTTCAACAAACAATGTGTTGTCTAAAGTATCTGCATAACTGGCAGTTATTGCCCAAACACTACTAGCATTTGCTGAAACTTTTACAACTTCAAATAAGGCTACGTTTGCGTTTGCAAATACTCTAATACCTTCTTGTAATGCAATGTTGGCAACACCTGTGCCTATTGCTGTTAATGTTGCTGTTGTACTTGTTACGTTTGTAATTGTTACACCTACGTCTGCTGTTGTAATATTACCTGCCGCTATTTTATCCCATGCTCCAGATACAGTCCAGTCGTTATCAGTTGTATCGCCAGGTGTATTGTCTACTGCTTCGTCCCATGTACTTGGGCTACTGTATCTTGTTCCTGTATCAAGCCATACATTGCTAGATGGGTTTAAGTTATTAAAGTGCTCTGTTGCTTCTGCACTATATACTGGTTGCCCTATTGGATGAGTTCCTGTAGATGTTCCAAACGCACCCCTAGTTAATGCACTTAATACTTTACCGTTTCTTCTGCCGTATTGTATTCTCTCTGGTCCAACCCATATACTGCCTGGGATAATCGAAGTTGGGTTTGGCAAGAATGATGCATTGTCAACAGTTATACTTGTTGATGAAATAGTCATTGCTTTTGTTATCTTTGTTGTTGCTGTACTACTTATACGCAAGAAGTCAACATCACCAAATAAACTGTGATGCATTCTGTATGTAACTTCTCTAGCACTTGGCGACACTTTTGTTGTTTCTCTTTCTTGTACAACTGTTAATGCTGTATCATAAGAGCCTGTTCCACCTACTGTAGTTGCGGCATCCCAACCGTTAGTTGAATCTACTGCAAAGAAGTTATCAGAATCATCAGGGTCAACACCTGCTGTAGCAGTAACTATTGTATTGGTTAACTTATAATTAAAGTTCTGACCTCTAACGCTAACAACAGTTCCACTAGCAACATCATTCTTTAACATGCTGTTAACTGTAACTGTTGTTCCAGAAATACTTGCAACTTCGCCGACATCCTTGCCGGCTATTGTTATAATTTGTCCAACCAATACATTTGATACACTTACAAACGGAAGTTTATTATCATTTACATAAACTGCAGAGCTTGTTGTCTCTGTTAATGTTTCAGTAAGTGCTAAATGTATTTCAGTATACCCTGCACCACCTGTTGAAACTGTTATTGCTGTTACTGTGCCTGCCGCATTTACACTTGCTGTTGCAACTGCTGTTGTTGTAGGTAAGTTACCAAGTGCATCTGTAATAACTACTGTAGGTGTTTTGTATCCAATACCGCCTCTTGTAATTACAACGCTTGAATTATCTTCTTTTAAAGATGTGGTACTGTGGAAAAGTGTTGCATTAGCAACATCAAGTCCGTCAAATACACTAACATTGCCTGCGGCTCCTCTTGAGAAGTCCGAAGTAGTAACTGTGAAAATAACACTTTCTAAAGGATCAAGTAATGCAAGTTCTTCTGGTCTTTCCTCACCATACGCAACTCTCTGGAATGTTATTCCATCAAATCCATCATACGACTCGCCATTTTTTCTTAGTGTTACTGGGTTAGCATTTGAATCAAACACACCTTCGTAACTTACTATTTGTTTAGAGTTATCCCATTTAGTATCACCTATTCCGTATGTTGTAACAGGACCGTAGTTTGTTAAGTCTCTGCTATCAGTAAATACTGTATCGTCGTTGTCAGTGTTTTCATCAAACAAGTCCGAGTCAAATCCAAAGTCTGTTTGTATTGCACTCATATAATCTGCTTGATCAACTATGCTAGAGAACTTAGTAGCATCTAATGTTTCGCCTCTGAAGTTTCCGCCAACTTTATCTTTAATTAATGCTAATGTGTTTTTAAGTTTTCCGTTAGTAACTAAGCCTGCCATAACAGTACCGTTGCCTACAATAGTTGTATTTCTTGCGGCTGTTACATCATTGTAGTGTGTATTAACTTCTGCAATAAACTGAGCCTGTACTTCTGCATCAAACTTAAATAATTTGTCTGCGGCTCTAACACTTGCATTTGCTGATACTTCTTGTTTTGTTTGTACTGACAAGTTAGCAATGTTATATCCAATGCTTGTTTGCAATGATACATTAGCAACGTCCCATGCTCGTTCAGTTAATTGATAGTTAGTCCTATCAAAACTAATTGTAGTATTTGCACGTCTAATTGGGTCACTAGTTGTATAACCATCTGCTGTTGCAGTAACATAATCAATGTACTGTCTTGAGTTAGACATAATGTTTACATCTTGATCGACTCCTTCATCAAGTATTCTAACTGTTCCTGTTACTAAGTCAACAAATGGTGGTCTGTCATAATCACTAATATTATTTTGGCCTATTGAATCAATTGGAGTTGATTTGCCGTCTTTATATTCTCTAATTTTTGCACTGAATGGTTTAACTTCGTTCATGTAATCTAATACTTTCTGGAAGTTGTCTGCTTTAAATCCGTTCAATGTTATTAAGTCATTTTCTTCTTTGTTAATATATAAGTACGAAGTTTTAAATGCCCAGCTCAATTGTTTCTGTTCCATGTATGCATGTTTCATCATTTCAAAGAACAACTCATTCCAATGAACAGTACTAACAAATACATTATCTTTTAATGCTGTTAGTATAAGTCTTAGCTCACTGCTTAATGTTGGATTAGTATTATCTGTGTAAACAGTTGTTGGTAGTTTCACTGTGTCATTAACTACACTTACTAGTTTAAACTTCTTAGTTGGTCCGTTGTACATCCACAGTTGGGAAGTATCATTTTGATTACTTTTAACTTGTACTACACCACCGTCTTTAACACTAGTAATACCTTTTAGTTCAGACACACTTGTTACATTAAAGATAGGCTTTAACGTATCAGTATATCTTATAGCTTCGTTAGTAACAGGGTCAGTTCTCTGTACATCAAACCAATCTGTAGTTGTTAAGTATGCTCTTGCTGTTGGTAAACTTGCGTCCCAACCAGGGTTAACTGAGTTAGTTCTAATGTTTGAAAGTATTCTATTTAATACACTTACCATAACACGTCTAGCGGCCTTAACATCTTTAAACATTGTTTGTCTTGGTCTAAAGGCTATGCCGTATTTCTCAACGTCACTTAGTTTAGGATCTGGTACTGGTGATGCTTCAGCATTCTCACCACATAAGCTATCAATAAGTTTATCTGTTAAGTGGTCTGGTACTGAGCTATCAGTGTCGCCTTCTCTCATTAATTTCCATGCAGTATGCGAGATACCTTCTGGATTTAAGTTTCTACTTAGATTAATTTGTAAGTGTGATTCTTCTTCACGTATGTCTGAAATGTTATGCAACAACATGCTTTTATCACTAACAAAACTTATCATGTCTAATCCATAACCTACTGGATCGGCAATATATTTTGCAATAGTTCTAATATCTAGTTGTCTATTTTCGTTACGCTTTGCTCGGTCGTCTAGTTCACGTCTATTAGTTACCCAATAGTAATAGTACATTGTGTATTCACCAGTCTTTGCATCTTGTCTTCTTTCAGTAACAAAACGATTGGACCAACGTGGTTGTCCATCACCTGTCCAGTTAACAGGTTTGGCTTTACTTTCAACCCACTCACATACTGTAACTTGGCTTCCAGGGAAAGCAGAACCCCAATTGGCATTTCTTTCTTTGTCAGTTCCTTGCTCATACCAGTTGTATCTAATTGTACTAGTGTCCCACCAAACTTTACCTATATTGTTTTTGCCAAAGTTTGTTCTTGCATTATTATAACTTACAGGGTCATACTCACTTATGAATGATATTTCATTTGATATGAATCCAGGTAGTATACCTTTGAACGGATCCCAGAAGTCTAAGTCGTTTATTTTATTTCCTGTATCTGGGTCGTATACTAATGCATTGTTTATAAACTCTACATCAACTAACGGTGTTTGCCATCTAGTAGGAATACCATTTTCTAAGTATGCCCAACCGCCTTCAACAAAGTCAGCCATAGTGTAAACAGTATTAGTATAGTTTGTAACACCACTTGCGTTATCAATAATTGCTTGTTTTAAGTTTGAATAATTATCAACCCATGCTTTAGGTTCTTCCATTAATGTTGTTGTTGGACTTGTATTGCTAATAGTTGGTTCTAAATCAGCAATAACATTCCTCTTGTTAAACCGCTTACTTGCAAAGTAATTTACTGGAGCACTTTGTTTTGCTGTGCCGTTAAGTGTTACTTCGTTTCCAAAGATATCTGATATGTCGTAAGCAAACAATTCACTCATACGTGAACTTGAGCCATCACCAAATATACTGTTGTTATCGTTTAAGCCATATGGATCAACACCGTTAGGCATTAATTTATTAAACATTCCTAGTTTACCTGTGCCGTAAGCATCTAACCTAGAAGGCGGAGATATAGGAGCAATTTTTTCTGCACATATTAATGTTAAAATTGCTGTGTTAGTAAACATACCATCTGCCGCTTCTGGATATCTTTCTTGTAATTGTTGTGTTGTTAATAATCCTAATTCATCGTTAGTATCATACAATTCTTGAATGTCTGCTATTGCTTGCTCGTCTGTATATTCGGTTGCGCCACTGTCTGCTTCAAGTATAGCTGTAATACATAGCATGCCATTATTATAATCACCAATTGGTATACCTAGTTTTTCTAAGGTTCCTGGGGTTGGTGAATCTATGTTCCATCCAGGGAATGTATCAGATACAAACGTTACTTCACCTGAGTCACCGAATGGAGTATATTCTGATCTTGCTTCTGACGGTAGATACCCTGCACCATTTAATGCATTATTAAGAGCTCTTGACAATGAACGCGGTGCAAAAGTTTCGCTTACTGTGTCTGGCAAACCTAGTAAGTCTTTAGCATTTCCTCTTTCGGTACAGTTTGGAATTTCTTGTGCTGTTAAGAATACTCTAGCACCTTCTCCGCCTGCTTGTTCGTCTGGGTTATAGTAACCGTAGTTATATTTCTTAGGATCTCTTTCTATTACTTTTGTCTTAAGAATAAGTTTGCCTAAGTTGAATTGTTCTTTTGCCCAAAGTTGCGGGCTTTCAAGATAGGCGGCTTTACTTGCACTCCTTAAATCAACGCATACATACGTTGTTGGGTCGTATGCACCTGGAGTACCTGAGTATGGCTGGAAATGTGCTCCATCCCATACAAATTCTGGATATTTTTCCCAGTCAGGGTGCTTAAAGCCTTTATCGTAACCTAGTGTATTAGTTAGTTCAATTATTAATGCATTCAGTTGTGCTATTTCAAGGTCGGTCAGTCCTTGGACCGTATTCTGTTTTGCAACAAGTCTGTCAAGTATTAATTTATCATTAACAGACAGATTTTCGCTATTTCTGAGAGCTAGTTCCTTAGTAGAGCTAAATGGTGCGTACTGATATTCAGGATGATCCGGTCCGTATAATGTTAATTCAGGCTGGGTAGGGTCGCCGTAACCAAGTGTACGTGATGCATCGTAAGTCACTTGCTCTACTTGTTCAGCTAAAGTTTCTAATGATGTATTCTGTCTTAAGGCACCTTGTAATGCATAATCGTATTCTAGTGGAATACCCATTGTTAGGTCTGTTGGGAATTCTTTATATAAACCTCTGTCTATAATTCGTATGGCTGTAATAGCACCGGTTGTATTAACATCTGTAACAATAAATTTAGCAACTCTTAAAGGCCCGTTGCCTCTTTTATCTTCCTTAGGATTACCGTTGGCGTCAAGAGTAACATTCTGTCCTACTGCTATCGTAAGTTTAGCATCATTCTTAGGAGTAGTAGGATTAATTGTGTCAACTAATTTGCCGTTTGCGGTCAAATCTGCGTACCATGCCTTTCTACCTGTGACTGTAATTTTAGCGCCTGCACCAAATAAGTTTGTTACAATGCCGCTTGATAAGAACGAAGCATCTTCAATTACAAATTTATTATCATATACACTTGCTTTACCCTCAACAGTTTTAGGTATCCAATATAGTTTCTTCTGCGGACTAACAAAGTAAACAGTCATCTCGTCTGTTAATGTAACTGCTGTATCAAGTGTAACTGTTTTAGTTGCTACATTTACCGCAGTAACATAACCAAATATAGTCATTGTTCCGCCATTGTTCCAAGACATTACTTGTCCTGCTTTAACATACTGGTTACCATTAACATCGTTAAGTGAATCAAGTACAAATGTTGTTGAACTTGATACTGCACCATTAACTGTTATATAGTAATCATTAAGTGTTGTGCCTGGGAAGTATGATAATTGCACATAACTCTCTGCTCTAATATGGCTTGTATTACCAGGAGCAAGAGCAATCTCAACTCTCGGCATTGTTGAAGTTATTGCAGGGTCCTTGTATGATACATCACCACTGGTTACATTCCATGTCTTTGATTCGCCTAATTGTACTTCACCTATAGCTCTTACATAGCGACTACTAATTTCAGTATCACCAGTGAGCTTACCGTTACCATCTGTAATTTGTATAATTTCGTTTATAGAAGCAACTGTGCCTGCTGTCAGTGTTACATTAGACGTCCATGCCGCATCTATTTCAACTACAGTAGGTATTGGACTTGTATCTTTAATTGTAAGTGCTGGTGGGTTATCTATATCGTATCCTGCACCTTGGTTAATAACAATTACTTCAGCAATGCCGCCATTTTCGTCTAATTTAGTTACTGTTGCCGCTCCACCAACACCTGGTGTGCTAATGCTTTCGTTAAATATAACTGTTAAGTTTGCAGGGTTAGTGTAACCGGAACCAGCTGATACTATACACACTTCGTCGCTTAATGGTGCTAGAACATTTGTTTCAGGTGTGCCACCAATTAATCTCAGTCTATCACCTACCATGTAATTACTACCGCCTGTACTTCTGTTCGTAGTCTCTAGCGGTATTCTTGCAGGTGTCTCATATACGTCTGCGTTATTTGATCCTGGTCTTCTATAAAATTTCTCAAGACTGCCATCTGCTAGTCTTCTATAATCGTTAACAGTTATAGGACCTGCAACAGATCCACCACCACCACCACCAACTGATACTGATGCGTTACCCTCGCCACCTTTGGTTAACTCTTTAGTTGGTGATATAAATGGTGCAACAAATGTTTCGCTTACTGTAGTTGATTGATCAAAACCTCTGTTAATATGGAAGTCGCCAACTTGTTTAAATGTTCCGCCGCCACATCCGTTTGCAATTGTAAATGGTAAACTGGTACAACTTATTAATGCTAGTGTGTTAGTAGCATCGTCGATTTCAGCAGTAATACCCATATTAGCACAATTAACTTGTGTTTTAATATCTATGCCTGTTGATCCTCTCTTAACAATTCTTCTGCCGTTAATTAGAAGTTCGGTGCCATCTGCAATGCCAATAAGATCATTAAGGTCTATATCAGTTTCTGGTGTTGGCTTTCTTAAATATGCTTGAGCAGTAGGGCCGCCATTGTAGTAGTTGCCGTTATTATCTATTGCTCTCGGTGTGATGTTAATAATAGGCATAGAATTGTATATTATATTATCTACATCTGCTAATGCTAGTTCTTGTCGTTGCGTTTTAAGATACGTTTCAACATCTGACCCTGTAGGATTCCCGCCAGCAGTTTCGTCTGTTGATGTGTTTGTACCGGGCTCATCAAATGACGGCCCAGTATACTCAGTAGTATCATTTGCACTATCGTTTTTCCACTGGTTGCCAGCTTCAGTACTTGTAATATTATTTACAGTAGTACCACCTAGTGATACAGTACTTCCTATTTTCCTAGGTGCATACTTAACATATTTTGTTGTCTTGTTTAAATCGTTACTGTTTTCTAAGTTTTTGCCCCACGGTTCGTCGGATGCTTCAGACGATTTTAATACATACGGAGTTCGACTTACTGTTGTTAACTTTTTAGCAAAAGGTATTATTAGTCCGCCACTTACTCGTTGGGCTTGTCCACTTACTACTGTGTCTGCATCTAACTCACTTGAAGTGAATGCATAATTTTGTGGATCTAATACTTTTGCTTTTACTGGCAACTTAGCACTATATGGTAAGAAGTTAAATCCTGTTAAATGTTGTTGTCCTGGAGTTGTACTATTACCGACGCCTAAGCCTATACCACTTAAATCGATATATGGTATCCAAATTCTCTCACCATTTGGCAAAGTAACCCACTCGCCGTCGAGCTGGAATTTGGACCAATTTACATAGCCTGGTGCAACACCTGGCGTATCTATGCCGCCACCGTTAGCCGTAATATCTGGACAATTTTCTCCTGACGGACATACACCTATATCAGACCAAAGGGTTAGTTGGCAAGAAGACCAGTTTGATGTATTGCCAACTGCACAATTTTGTACGTCAGCTAAAGCCTCATAGCGTCTTGCTTGAGAGTCTGTAGCAAAGGCGGCATATTTGTTAACCCAGGTACTGTTACCTGAAGTAGTATCTGCGTTGCCTGTTGTTGCAGGAGTTTCAACAGCACACGATCTTCCTGTGAATGTAAATCTTCCTTGTTTAACACCAACTGAGTGACTTTGGGTTGATTCACCCGCCTGTGTTTCTTCACTTGTAATTGTAAAGTTTGATACTCCTGTAGTACAAGTCCATGTCATATCAAAGTATCCAGGCCCTTTGTTATTACCTGCTATCATTCGTACGAAGTAGTACTTGCCTGCTTCCATGTCAACATATCTATCACCAGGTTTGTTAGACTGATTATTATCGTCAGTTGTCATCCACCCAGTTCTTAATAGACAGTTATCTCTGTGATAGTTATACTTGTCAGATTTATCAAACCCATCTCCTTTAAAGTATTCATGTCTAGTATCAGCCCCTACGCCTGCTAAGTCGTCAACTCCCATTCTAACTGGTTTTCCGTTATGAGATGTTGTTGTGTATTCACTTGATATCCACGCCCAAATACCATCGTCGGAATAACCGTTACATAAGTAACGTCCAGTGTACGGTGCTTTAAAGTAACCTTTAAGTTCTGTTGAGCTGTACTTTGCTAATGTTGTTCGCTGTATTGTGCTAATAGTTGTTTTAGCTAATTCTCTAACACCTGGCCCTGTTGCAACTTTATCATGATTGTGACAATGTTGCCATTCCCCCCACTTTGCGTCTGGCATGCTGTTATATGCACCCGAGTTATAAGGATTAGGTAAACGCATATACGGATAGTATATGTTATCACAATGAACTTTCTTTTGGTATCCAGTTTTATTACGATCAAATCGTTCGTTGTCGGACTTATGTTGCCCAAAGTAACCCCAACTGTTAGTGCCTTGCCATGTACTTTTAACAGCACCTTGAGTATATGCAGTACTGTGTCCTTCAACACATGCGGCTGTTGGCGGATTTATAAGGTCGCTGTCAACTACAGCACCAGTAAACTCAATAATTGCTTGCCATAAAACTGCTGTTGTTTGTGTATCTGCTCTAGTAACAGTAGAATCTGGTCTAATAAATATAGTAACATATTCGCCTAAACTACATTTCACAGCTGAACTTATAAAACCAATACCTGATACACCAATATCATGTTGTAACCACTTTGCTCTATTGTCGGCGTGATCAGACTTTTTAGTACTATCTAAGTCTGTATCGCCACTAAACTGTAACATTCCTGTGGTTGTGTTTATATGGTTTGCCGATACTCGTTGATCGCTTTCTGATGCAACTGGTCCCGGATTTGAACTAGCATCAAAAGCCCAATCTTCTCTGCTTTGGCGTTGGCTTATTAAATTAGAGTCTACAATATCATTACGCTTTAAGTTTGTGTTGCCAATAAAGTCTACACCGTATTGTGATACTTGATCGCCTTTTGTTCCTCTAGCGTCTCCAGATACTTGAGTACTTTCTAGTACTCTTGCGTTCATCCACCAATTCAGCTCTTTTGTTGGTCGCTTATTAGCACCATTAGGATTCTTTACCCAGCCACCGTTAGATACACCAGTCTCAGCACCAGTGAAAGGATTAATTACAGAGTCATCGACTAATCCAGCTTTGCCTTCTGTAGCATAAAAGTATGGTTCGGTGTTTTGCACCATTACTACACTTCCGTGTTCTAATTGTGTGGAACTTTCTAAGAAGTCAAAGAACACTCTAATAGAATTGTTTCCTGAAATATTTACATTTACATATTGCCAGTTACTGGTGTCAAATTTGTCTGCGTATGTACCTGCAGAAGTACCTGCAGAAAAGTCAAACGACTCATTGTCTGTATATGTTACACTACCAGTTTGGTCAATACCAACGTCTGCCGCTTCTTCTTTAGTTAATACTATGTCTTCACCTCTGCGTTGAGCATTAGTGTTATCAATAATTGCATACTCTAGCTGACCTAGTTCAGCCGCACAAGAACTTGAATCATTAGCAGGTGATGTAAGTTCTGGTAGTGTTGCACAAGGTCCTGGTAAGCCAGCTAAGAACTCACCGTTTAACATTGGCCCTAGTGGTGTAGTGGGAATTGTATGGGCATTAGTTGTACCAGGTGCTAACTGTCCTGTTTTTCCTACGTTAACTTCACCATCAGCAATTTGGTCACCTATACCTAATTCAACAGTTACACCTTCGTCATCACTGTCTGTACTTCCGCCTGCTACAGTAGTAGGTCTAAATAAATCTAAAATACTATCTTCATTATAATCTGTTGGCAACCTATCAGCAATAGTGTTATTCCATCCTCTGCCTGCCCAACCTGTATCTGGTATTAGTCTGCTAGTATGTGCATTGCCAGGAAGTTCAGTAAGTCTAATATATTTTACCCTAGTTACTGTACCTGTGTAATTAGATAATACAGGGGTCGGTTGACCTGCGGCATTAAGTATGCTATAATTCCAACTTGTGAGCTGGTTTGTATATACATGTTCTTCGGTCCAGAAACAAGCAACAAATAATTCTTCAGGGCGTATACCTGTAATACCTATATCTTCATTAGTTGAAGTTACATATTCTGGTAATGTTATAGTTCCTGGCACCCTACCTAATATCTCTGCTTCTTCTTCAGATATTATGTTACCGTCGGTGTCTGTAAATATTTCAATTTTATAAGCAACTGCTTCTGGACTCACAGTAAATTTCTTACTGTACATAAATCTAGGCATTAATCCGCTGTATGGTGTTTTGTCTGTCTCGACATAACTTGCTACATCTGGATAATCAGTTGGTAAATGTGTATCATTTAGAGTATAGTAACCTCTACCATAACCGAATACTGTGTCTCCACCATTAACACCAGGTAAGTACCCTGGTCCTTCAGGTCCATCTGATGGCTTCCACATATTTGGTTTAAGCCCTGGTGTCCACATAAAGAATTTGTTATGACCTGTGTCACTAACTGTAACAGTATTGCCTGTAATTTTTAATCCTGAAATAGCATTAATATTTGCTACAGGATCTGAATTGTTGCCGCCTGTAACTGCAAATGGTTCTTCTATAGTTTGTAAACCAATAAATGCGGCTGGCTCAACTGGAGGTAAATTAACTACACTAACAGTTGATTCTACTCTCATAGGATCTAGTCTATTAGTAATTCTGTTACTAGCATCCACAGTTGGTGTAATGCCGTTTATGTAATAATATTCAGTTCGTTTGTAGTTACCAAAACTGCTCCATAAATTAACAGTTCCGTAATAGTCTATTGGTGAGTCAACTATCTCTGGATTAATTTTATCAACTAGTATGTAATAGACGTCACCGTTTGCCGAACCTGCACCATCGTTTTGTACAGCTTCGTAAACTTCAAATAAGTTTAGTTCACTAACAGCTAATCTAAATGTCGGTATAGTAACAGTACTTGAATTAGCAAGTGTTTTAGTAACTGTAGATAACATGTTATAGCTAATACGTTTTGTACCTGGCGCTGTAGCTGATACTGAGTTGTTAGTTGGTATTACATTTAGTAATAAATTTGCGTTATTTTCTGCTGTAGCATCTGCAAAGTATCCGCTTAATGTAGTAGAACTTGTATTGCCAACTAGCTCGGCCCAACGTGCCACTTCGAATACTGTGTTGTTTGACATAGTAATGTCGGCACTTGCTTTATAACTCTTAGAGTTGTGACTAACAATAGCGCCAGACCAGTATGCTATATTTTCTAATGGATCTGAGCTAACTGTAAATCCTACAGACGCTTCCCACGTTGTATATTGTGCTACTGTCTGTGCTTGGTGGTTAGACGGCACAGCTGATTTATTACTATTCGCACTCGGGGTAGTAGTTTCTTGTGTTGAGGAATATGCTCTATATTTTCCTAATGGTGCATTCCAAATATAGTATATTAATGTATCTGGATCAGTATATGCTAATCCATGAATTGGCCCACTATTAAGTGGTCCTGGATTAAACTCGTTATCAATAACATTTTCGCCTGCACTTGCATACGAAATACTCTTTTCAGATACTAATGCTCCGCCACTTATTTCGTTAACTAAAGATGGATCATTAATGTATGCTCCGTAGTTACTAATGTACTTAGAAGATAATCCGTTAAACACCGTTGTGTCTGGATTATTCATTATAACAAATCCAACTTCTGAACCTCTATCTTTTTGTCTTACATGTTCTCTTCTTAAACCAATTGCTCTGTTAATAGAACTTTCAACTGCTTTAGCACTATTAATGTTGTCAATTTTAAAGGTGCTACCGTTAACATTTACTTCGTCAAATCCAAGTGTTGTAACCAGAGGGTATCTGTCCGAGTCTCTACCACGTTGTCTTGCAACTGATATTCCAACCGGTGGATAAGTGTTAGCTGGTGTTACTGCTGGCAAGGCGTCTGTATGAATTTTTATTTTTGCGCCTTCTGATCTAACAAACTGTGGTGGAACAATATTGCTGTTAGCACTATATGTTACAATTATCTCATTTAGTTTTGGATCATTTGTAACGTCTACAACGTTTGTTGCTGTAGCACTATTAGTACCGTCGTATGCTGTTGCACCTGTTAACGTTGCTATTTTATGTTCGTAGTATGTTGCTGTTCCTGTTATAGGTGCCCATCTTCCGCCTATGTTAATAGTGTTAGGCGTTAATGAATCTATAATATAAGTTTTGTTATATGCTTTAGGGTCAGCAAAATGTACTGCTATAGATTTGTTTGATGACGCATATATTGGAGAGATTCCGTGAGGAGCCACTGTTTTAATTTGTATGCCATCACCGTAAATTGAACCTGATGAGAACCCAGGTATATATGGTGCTTTGATTATAACATTGTCTGTGTCTATAACAGTATCAATATTGTATGCACCACTAAATGTATTTGTAAATACTCTAATAGTATCACCGACTGTAAGACAGTGATTTGCAATTGTTAGTTTAGATTTATTTAAATGCCTAATAGTAACATTTTGAGAATACCCAATTGTTGAGCCTGATGTAATGTCTTCAAACTCAAATCTTCTATAACCAGTGTCTGTTACTGTGAAGTGAGTTGCACCATTAGGGGTAAACGTTGTTACTACTTTTGCTTCGTAACCTATGTTTTTTAAGTTTGTGATTACGTTTGCTACACCAAAAGCAGGATGCTGTAAAATAAAAGTTCCTGTAGTTGTGTTGTACGATATTAATTTAAATCTACGATTTTGTATAACTTTTATAGCATCATATGTTGCTTGTTCACTTACGGTTCTCGGGGTAGTTATTTTAAATGCTAAACTATCTTTCATGTCGCTTAAGAATCGAATACCAACTTTAGTTGCATTATTGCTAGCCGCGGCATATAGTTTTGCTATTGGTGATGTAGCTGGTGTTGTTTTAGTTGCTGTTGCTGTTGCATTGCCACTAACTGTTACTGCAACTGATGTAGCACTATAACCACTACCTCTGTTGTACATAACAATACTGTCAACTAATGCATTTAGTGTTGATGTTAGTAACGCTGTTACAGTTGCATCACCTTGTACAGTAATTGTTGGTGCTGTTGTATATCCTGCACCTGCATTTGTTACTGTTACTGCTGTAATAGTTCCATCAGAATTAATTGTAGCTGTTGCTGTTGCAACATTTGCCAATCCGAATGTTGGACTACTTGAATCTGGGTCAGTATTTTCTGGGTCGCTAATTATTAATATTGGTGCCGCATATCCTAAACCACCGTTACCTATTGTAACTGCTGTGCTTATAGGACCAATAATTGTTGCTAGTGCTGATGCAGTATCGCTTGTAGGACTAGCTGTAAGTGTAACTGTTGGAGCACTAGCATAACCAGAACCTCCACTGCTAACTGTGATACTCTCGACCCTAATTGGATCTACAACAACTTGATTTGTTCCACCAGCAGTAAGTGTCGCAGGATTCTGAGTTTCTATACCAACATTGTCTACTAACTGAAATGCGTCTAAATTGCTTATGCTTGTTATGTCACCAGTTGCTACAACTTTATCACTCTTGTTTATAGGGGTTAACGTAACACCATTAATAATTTTACCTAAGTGAGGATTAACTGCTGTAATTGTTTTGCTTACTTGAGGCCCAATACTTTCAATACGAGCCTGAATCATTTGCGGAGCACTAAAGTCTGTAATCTGAGATTGTTTTTCTTGTACTACATTTTCGTTAGTCCACACAACCACTTGATTGTTTATGTTTGCATTGTCTAGAGACAAGTAGTAATCTAAATACTTGCCAGAATCTGTTGTACCAATTTCATTGGTATCTAAGTAGTTAAATAAACTGTCATTAGTTAGTAATGATACTTTCCCGCCTGCATTTCTTTTTAGGTAGTGAACTGATGCGTCTGTTGGCGTTAGTTTATAAACATTCCAGTCGTTATCTTCACTGTATGCAATATGTACTAAGTCGTTTGTTGTAGGCTTAAATATTAAATCACTGCTGTATAGCTCTGGCAGACTAGCGATATCAAATGACTGGAAGGTAACATTACCCTTGTTCACATAACCAGCATTTTTAATGGTAGCATACTTAGGATCTGTTAAACCAGATGCATTAACTAATTTAGTTGTTGGCCACAAGTTGTTTTCTTTAACACCTGTAGGCTTTTTAATAAACCTTGTTGAGTCATCAATATCAATTAATATTGTGTCATCGTTTTTATCGTCGGCTGTAACTGCGTAGTTTCTTTTAGTTCCCATTCTAACAGCAATACCGTCTTGTGCTGTTACTTTAATGTTTAATACAGCACCAGGTATATCAGTTTTCAATGATGTAGCTAGTGTTACTGTTGGATCTTCTATAACCTTAATTACAGTTCCACTTGCAATAACTTTAACTATTTGCTGTTGCTTACCATCAGCATCTGCTGTAGTAGGTGGATTCATGATAGTTGACTTAACACTCTCCGGAAGTCTCTTAACATCTGGGAATGTAACACTGGCACCATTTGCGGCAATAGTAAACATTGTTCCGTTTACTGTTGTGTACTGCTGATCAGCAGTACTAGAATTATTGTCGTGATCACCGAATGCTAATGAGTTGTGATTGTTACTTATTAACACATTGCCGATATATAAATCAACAAACTTATAGTTACCGTCTTCGCCAACTTCTAGATTGTTTGTATCAATCGCCGTGCTTAATGTAATTGTAAAACTGTTGTTTTGTTCTGGGTATACAATAACACCATCTGCTCTAGTGGCAGTAGTATCTAAACTTGGATACGTTGCTGTTGTTGTTACAGAACTAATGCTACCTGAATCATATGTAAAATATGAAGAAGCAACCGCTGTACCGTCTATTGTTACGGCTACATCGTTAATTGTTGTTTGCGTAGTTGAACCAGCCATTGCACTTGATACTGCATATCTTTGTATAGGTTGGTAATGTACATTGGCATTAGAATTATCAGTACCAAAGTTGTCTGCATTGTCTAAGTAAAAATCTTTACCGGCAAATATTGCAGTATATTTTGTTACTGTTGAACTTCCACTAATAACTTCTGATGGTACTAAACTAACTTTTACATTAGCATTAATGGCTAAGTTATCATTAATCGCTGTTAGTACATTTGCTGTAGTAATAGCACTTCCACCATTTGTTACTGTAATTACTTGTGCGGTATTTGAACTTAACGCATCAGCAATAGTAATTGATGCAGTTGTTTGTGTAAAGTCAAAGTAGTTGCTTATAGGTGCAATAGTTTTATTAATTGTTGAACTACCTGAACTAAGTACTATATTACTTGCTAGTACTTTTGCAGTAGGTATTGCCCCGTAACCACTTCCTGAGTTTGTAACAGTTATTTTTTGTAGTTTACTTGTTGCTGTATCTAGTGTTGCTGTAGCTGTTGCTTGTACTCCACCTATTCCTGGTCCGGAGATTTCAATACTAGGCACAATGTTATATGCATAAGTGGCATCTACAACATCGACTCTTTCAACAATGTTAGTAACATTTTCTGGAAAGTCTAAAGTAATTAATTGCGGGTCTTGAGTTATTTCTGTTTTAACAAGTTTTAGCTCAATGCTTTGATCATTTTCAGTGTCGCCGAAGTCGCCCACTCTAAGAGCCCATTCATCAAATATGCTAACGTTACCTGATACTACTGCACTACTTCTAGCAATTCTTCCTAAACTTTCTTTAGTACCTTTGCCTTGTATCATGCCTCTGTAGAAATCAAACTGCTCATCATCTTGAATATCAAGTTCAGTTAAGTAGTCCCGTTCAGTGTAACCAAATAATGATCTACTTGCTTGGTATACTTGCTTCTCTACTGGAATAAATCCAAACTCGTGATAACGTCCTAGGCTCTCTGCCATGTTATCTAAGTTAGGTAATAATTCTTCACCATCAATAATAAATCCTTGACTTAAGAATTTGCCTTCCCAGTTTGCTGTTCGTTGTCCTTTAAGTTTAATACGTTTGTGTCGTTGATTAAACGTGTCATTAAAAATAACATCACTAAAGTTTGTTTCGTTATCAAATACCAATGCATGTTCAATCTCTTTAGTAAACAACATTAAACTATAAATTTGGCTTCCAGTTGGTGGACTTACTTCTATGTAATCATTTTCTCTAAGAATAGTACAATGCGTAGGATCTATTCCTTCGCCTATTTGATCTAGTATTGCAAACTGCTCTCTGTCTGTTCTATTAATTTTTGCAATGAATCCTCTAGGAGCAATAAACTTAACATTGCCGGCTAGTGGAGATAGTTCAATAGTGTTACCTATTTGCCATACGCCAGTTGTCCAGAACAAAAATTGTTTTGCACTATAGGCCCAATCTTTAACAGCGGCAATGTCGCTGTCAAACTGGCTAAAATCAAAACCTTGACTGGCTTGGAATCTACCTAAGTTAATCATTAGATCAACAACTTCTTGTACTGTTGTGTACTCAGTTTCATATGGAATACGTTTTATTACTTCAGTTGAATCTAAATACTGTACTGCTGTTGCAGAATCAATCTGAGGTAGTTTAGCAAGCCTTTGCCATAACTTAGTATCAAATATTGTACCTGATGTTATACTTAACGGTGCTTGATAAAAATTATTTCTATATTGTACAATATTGCCAGTGCTGTAAGTTACACCTTGTTTCCATACAGAAAATGTTTCAGGATCTCCGCCAACTTCTATTCTCAGAGATTTTCCTGTTTTAATACCTTCTATTACTTCAAAGTATCCTCTGTTCTTATCAAATCCTCTAACTCTATATCCAGTTGAAGTTTGTTCAACAACAACACCTGAGTAGAAGTTTCTTGACTTGTAGTTACTACTATGCAATGTTGTTGTAATATTTTCTTTAGGAATAATTAAACTTGTAGCATTACCGGAATTACTATATTGGTCTGTTCTTGCAGAAAGTGTGTCTTTGTCAATAAAGCCACTCATTCTATGTGCAAGTTTAACATTAAGTGAACGCAACGGTGTAGCAAAGTTTAGTGTAGTATCTAACCCTTGGAACTTTAACCAACTATTAATAAACTGCGTGTAACCAATGTTAGTGTGCATTTTACCAGTAGTTTTATTTACATCACCGTGAATTTTAAAATCTGTTGTGTTTAAGAACTTCCAACGTTTATTAGTATTTTTACTTAAGAACTGTGTATTGTTAACTGCTGGTCTTGACAACGTTGTAGGGTCTGAGAATACAGTTGCAAAACGACCTGGCTTAGCTAATAGTAATGCTTCTGCTAAGGCAAACGGATATGTTGAACTGTACTTAAATGCATTTTCTACTGGTGCGCCATCACCAAATTTCCATACACCGTCTAAGCCTGTGCCTTTTGCTAATGTAGTAGATTTAGTACTTGTTAATGCCGCTGTTGCTGATGAATTAGTTTTGCCAGAAAATGTGCTGTTGTCTTTACCAGAAACAGATACTGTTACTTTAGCTCTAACACCGCCGCCACCTGTTATTGTTGCTGTTGCATAAGTATAACCAGAACCAGGAGTTGTTACGGTCACACTTGTTAATTTTTTATTTGTAATTACTGCTGTAGCCGCCGCGTTGTTACCGTCTCCTGTTATTACTACACTTGGTGCAGAAGTATATAATCCACCTTTATCTGTAACATTTATTGAAGTTACAGCACCTACTTGTTCTGAAACACTTCTGTACTCTCCTTTCCATCTATCTGTACTAATAATACCGCCACCTACATGATAAGGGAAAGCAGGTGTGCCGTCAGCATTGATGGTTGCTACATAGTGATAAATTGGTGTTGCACTATCCGGTGTTACAGCTAATCTCATGTTGTAGCTAGTTGTATATCCACTAGAACCGGCACTTGCACTTATTTTAAAGTCTTTTATATATTGTCCAGTTGGCTTTCCGCCTGGTCCAGTTGTTTCGTCTGCGTTGCCAGTTCCCCTTGCTCTTGTATCTAATTCCCAACCGCTTTTTATTCTAACAATACTACTTGTATTGTCTGATGCATCACTATAACCATATGGTCCGTAAATTGGTAAACCATCAAATGCCCAACCCACAATAGGTGAAGCAGAGTCTGTTGCCCATGCTGTTAAGCCAATTACTTCTGGTGTTATAGTGTAATGTGTTTTTACACCAGCCGTTGTAATAGTAGAATTGCCTAAGCCACTCTCTTGTCCTTTGTTATAAATCCATGTTGCTGTGTCGTACGTCTTATTGTTGTCCCACCACTTGCCACTGTCTAGACTCATTAACGGATCACCGTTAACTAGTACACCAACGGCGCCTGCTTTTGTTTGACTAGATGCATTCCAAGATGATGAATCATTTAATTGTGTTAATCTAGGAAAAGCAAATGTTGTTTTTTGCTCTGTAGTTTTACTAGTTGTAGTAGGTAAGTTATTACTTTCAACATACAATTTGTTATTATCTGTACTAACACTAATACCATCTAATGCTCTAAAACTACCTGTTCTAAACGCAAACAAACTGTCTGCTGTTCCTGTAGTGTTAGCCCAGTCTACTGTAATAGACGAACTATCTGTTGTTTTAATTCTGTAAGGGCTTATAAGTTTAGCACTAGAATCTATAGGTAAAACTTTACTTAACCCAATACGTCTGTATGGATTATTAACTGTATAACTAGTTGTGTTTTTTCTAGGTCCTTGTCTAATAATACCTTGTTCTAAGTCAGCCCACAGTACTATATTAGTTGAGCCATAATTAATAGACGGGGTACTTTTACTAACATCGGTATCAGCATACACATAATATTGTGCATCAAACCATAACGGCTTTTCTGTAAAGCCTAGCATTTCCCACGGATGAGTGTTAGGTCTTACTGTATCGTAATAGTACTCGTAAAATCCTCTCCAATGTCCTGGTAAGTCTGTTGAGCTATAGTTCCATGTCCATTCATCAGTAGAATCATAAAATTCATTTACAACTGGATCTAGTTTGTTGCTAATATTCCATGCTGAGAAGTAATGTCTTAATAAATCGTGAAACTCGTTGTGAGTATATCCGTTAGTTCTAAATGCACCACATCTTATATCTATACTGTTGTACGCTGGTAGACTGTTAGCTGTTCTAAATTCTGCTTTTGCAGAGTTGTAAATTCTAGTTTCAAATTCTAAAAGAATATCGTCTCTAAAATCACCAAATGCTTTTTGTCTACTTCCGTCATGTCCTATTAGTGTTGATATGCTCGTTTTAAAACTTGTATCTGTTGCTATTATTGGTTGGTGTAAAGGTAGTATACCCATTGTACTTGGAGTCGGTGGGCACTGAGCACTATCTCTTTCTGCGTTATACAGTTTAGTACATAGTGTGTCGCCTGCTGTTACTGTAGTTACTAATGTTATTTCTATTGGGTTATAACTTGAAATAGTATAATCTTTTTCAACAGTTAATAATTTATTATTTAAGTATACTAGCAGACTGTTCTCAATTAAGTCTAAGTCTAAATACTTAGTTAATGTGTAAGCAGTTGTACCTAGTGTAATAATAAAGTCTTGTTTAGTATAGTTGTCTCCAAAAGGCAAGATATATGTTTTACTGAATACATCTTTGCCAATCTTAAAACTGGTAACGTTTCTTAATACTTGCTCGAGAATATATTCATTGGACAAACCTGTTACAGATTTATCTGAGTAATATTTTTCTATCTCATGTCTTACGCGATTTTTAAATTTAACATATTCATTTGCATTAAATCTTAATGCATCAACTAAGTTGCCTGGCTGGTCGTCAAGTAGAAATGCGCCAAGCAAAATGTCTTGATTGGTTTGCACTATATTGTTTTCAATACCAGCAACTTTAGGACCGTCTTGGTAGTTGTTACTACCTAATGATTTTCCTGTAAACCCTTCTTGTCCTTCAATATGATCTTTAAATTGTCCTGTGTACTCTGGTGCACTAATATATGTTATGTCAGTATTCTTAGTGTTATGTCCCCAACTTAATGGTATTTCGTATTTACTAATACCAGTTGTGCTAACTAATCCTTTGTCTGAGTACGCACTAATTTCTATAAAGTCACCTGCTTTAAAAGTTCTTGTTGATGCAAATCTTATAAAACCTTCTCTGTTTACTTCACCGTATGTGAAATCAGTAACTGCTACTGCATTTACTTTTATAATAATGTCGTATCCGCTAACTGTTGATGTCATTGTATTTGGGTAGCAACCTATCCAAAATTCGTCTGTTACAAGATCAACATTAACTTGAGTATAATCGTATGTTGTAATAATTCTTTGTTGCGTAGGATTATCAACAGTTTTCCATGCGTTGTGATATTCAGGAGCGTCTTTATCTAGTTTGTAATAATAATATCCCTTGATACTTGATGCACTAGTTGTTGTTGCAGATTGATTATATTCTGCTGTTAGTGAACCGTCGTATGTACCGTGGTAGTAAGTTGTGCCTAAAACCAGTCCGTTTGGCATATAAAAGTTTTGGCCAAAGAACACATGCAGATGTGAGGTACCGTTACCTCCATCATGTGTATTTGATTTAGCTTCTGTGGCATATAACGGGTAATGTCCGTCGATTGCAAACGGTCCTGCTGTGTTACCTGCCCCAACGAAATTTACAGTTGCCATTAGTACGAGCCTCCTGTTGTACTTGTACTAGTATTTATCGTTGTAGAATTCGTGGTATTTTCAGATGAAGTTAGTGTTCCATTGTAGTTTCCATGGAAGTATGTTGTGCCTAAAACCAGTCCGTTTGGCATGTAAAATGTCTTTCCGAAGAATACATGTTCATGCGTTGTGCTGTCGCCAGCCGCCTGTGCTAGTGCTTCTTTTGAGTATAAAGGATAGTAACCATTTATAGAATATGGACCGCCTGTATTTGATGCGCCTAGTGTTACGCCTGTTGAAGTATTAGTACCGTATGGCGTATAACTAAAACTTTCAGTTTCAATAAAGTTTTCAAAAAGTATTTCGCTTTGTGCATTGTATTGTTTGTACACTAAATATGTTCCTAATTGTGGATCAACTGTTGTACTTTTACTGATGTTTGTTGAATCAGTAATTGGCACATCTTCAGCATAGCCAAATATTTTGCTACCGTTAAATGTTGAAGTAGGATATACCGCAATATCATCTAGTGCATTTCCATCACTGCTATATAAATTGAATAACGGTGCTTGGTTGTTTACTATTTTTTCTTGACATAATTGCCATTGCAATCCTGTCCATTTAAATTCTTTGCCTAAGTATGTTTCGCCACCTACGACAGAAACTGTTTGATTCGTTGATGCTATTAACGGCTTAAATATTGCAGACCCTTCTTTAGCGCCAGATGGGTTAGTGTCTGGGTCGCCTAGTTGTTCTAGCCTGTACTGAGAATCTATATAATAACCAGTACCACCAGTTGTCATAGTAACACCTGTTACTGCTCCACTGCTAACTGTTGCTGTCGCTGTTGCTCCAGTACCGTATGTGTCTGTTATTGTAATAACTGAACTACCAGTGTAACCTGTTCCGCCTGCTGTAACTGTTATTGCACTCATACTACTTGTTCTACCTTGGCCTGATAACGTAACACTAAATGTTGCGCCTGTACCTATGGATGCTGTTACTACCGGCTTCATTGCTACTTTAGTTAACTTGTATACATATTTTGCAATTTCTTTTGTTTCATTGATAAAAATTAAACTGCTATAGTTTAGTTTGTTTAATCCATCTATTAATGTTGTTTTTGGTGAACCATCTAATTCTTTGTATGTAACATTATATGCCACTGCATCTATATCTGCAATAGACTTAAGAGTGCCGTGATTGTATAATTCTAAATCTTTATCAAATTCTATGACTGGTCTAGAAGCTCTAAACTTCCTGCTAGGCAAAGAGTCACTGGCGTCTAAAAAGTTATTTCTGTGATACCAAAAGTTTATTCTACTCCATACATTATTATTTAATGCATTTCTTTCTTGCACAATATAATCCATTGGTGCCCTATCTGCCACTTGTACTGTAAATTTTAATGCACTATAATTAGCATGTGCTTTAATTTCAGTAACAAGTTCAACAATGTTTCTTGGTTGAGTAGTTGCATGATTCAATGTAATAGTTGTTGTACCGTCACTTAATATTGTTGCACCGTTGTATCTGTTTAATGTACCAACGATGATTGTTTTAATTTCTTTTTGCAATGCTGGTGCATTTGCTCCAGCAATATAAGTTAATGGAATACTAACGTCTGTTGTAATTGCATCACCTGTTTGTGCCGCTGTGTATGTTACTATATCTGTAACTGTACCAGCAATTTTCCAAACTAAGTCAATATTTTTACTTGTATACATAGTTGACGTATACCTAGCACTTAGGTTAACTATTTTTTTAGTTAATGTAATAGCTGATCCGACGCCTTGTACAACATATTCAATGTTGTGCTTTGTTGCTGGAGCTACATAGTCTCCTGAGAATGTAACAACCATACCGTTACGGAATGCTTTACCGCTAGTAGGTGTAAATTCTTTCTTGCCAACAATATCTGTATCAACATCTATATAATTTGTTACAGTACCGGTAACTACAATTGCAGTAGGACCGTACGGATACCAATAGTACTCTTGATAGTTTATAAACTTATCAATGTTAATTGGAGGTAAAAATGATGAGTACTTTTCTGAAAAAATCTTGTTATGGTTAAGTGTATTAACTCCGTATGTTTGCAGAGTATCTACAAGCTCGTCGTAAAAGAATAAGTTTTCACTTTTTCCTGTGGTTGTATTAATTGTATTAACTGCTGGGCTTAGTCCGTAAAACTTTTTAACTGTTGTTGGCTCAGCAAGAAACTTTCCAGCAACATTAACATCGTCACTGCTTGGAGAGCCAATATAGCCTTGTATAGAATCAACATTTGATTTACTAAATAATTGTTCTACTGTACTCTCAAAAAAGTTCTTAATAGCAGTCGTTTGGAGGACTGCTGGCAACTTTTGATACACTTTCTTTTCAGACATTTACTATGATCCTAATGTTTGGTTATCTAATCTACTTACAATTTCTATATCGCTAACTGTAGCGGTGCTTATGAATAGTTCGTTTGGCTCTGCTTTAACTTGGAACATCTCGCCAAATTTTCCTGTACTAGTTTTAGGTAATATAACAATACTACCTATGTTACTACCTAGTTGCTGATGAATGTATGAGCTTAATTCAGTAAAGTAAAAAGACTCACCAAATTCCCAATTAGTTACAGCAAAATATATATTAATAGCATTAATAACCTTAGCTTTTAGTTCGTTGTCGCTAATTTGATCCGACAACTTAATTACTTTAAACTTCGCTTGGCATACTGCATCTGCAGAAGAACCAAACAATAATTTAAACTTGGCACTACGATACACTAATGTATCACTCGCACTCTTATAAGAATCGAGAATTGCAAACTCAGATGATAATTCGTCGCTTGTAGGTTCTAGCGGGAAAGTACCAATTTGTCTTGCTTGCCATTCTAAAACGTCTGTGTAATAACTTGTAGTTAATACTACCATCTCAACAACATTACTAATACTTGGATCAATTCTAACATCACTTGGTGCTACATGGTTCCATCGTATTGTTCCTGGTGCTATAAAAGGAGCATCACTATTCTGTGTTTTACCTCTACCGTTTTTAACAAAGTAGTCAGTAGTTAAATTTAACTTAACTTGCGTTAATGATGTACTTAGCGGAGTTAATTGATATGTTTTCATATCGTCTGCTGTTGTAACAATTAAACCTTTTGTGTTAACTAAATCTTCAAACTGTGTGGCAACTGTTTTGTTTTTAACAACTATCCACTGAGAACTGCTCAACGATACATCTTTTCTATATGATGTAGGCGATACAGTATCTCTGGCATCGTTAATTAATAATGTATCTTCACGCCTAAAATCTCTAATAACGCCTGTGTACGGCTTATCGTATTTGTATCCATCAAAGTCTGTGTAATATGAAAAGAACACATAATCTGTTGCGTCAACATATTCTAAGAACTGTATTGGTCTATCTGGTACTAAGTCGTTGTCAGTATCTAACGGAGCAACAATAACTTTTCTGTTATCAGTATAACCGTCTGATTCTTTAAAACTGTCCACTACTTCCCATTCAATAGGCTTATCTAATTTCTCTCTGCTGTTTTCGTAATGAACAACAATTTTATCTCTATAAGGCGGATTAGCAGTATCATCTCTGGAATAATGATAATCGCCATTTTGTACTCTTGCGTATTCTAGTTTACCTACGCCTGTAACAGTATCGTATGATTTTAAATGCAATCTACCGAGGTCCGGTGTGCTGTCAACTGCTGAGCCGTCTGCTCCCCATGACTTAACTGTTTCTGTTGCTCCTGCACCTGTGCCTGCAACTCCGTTAGCAGTAACAACTTGAGCTCTTGATTTGAAAATCTTTTCTGTTCCAGCTGATCCTTCATTAGGTACTTGTCTATAAACCATGTATGGGATAGATTCTGTAGTATCCACAAATTTTATACCGAATGTAGTATCGTTAAATGGTATATCAATTTTGCTAGGTAAACTTTGTATAGTTCCGATATTGTTTGCAATAACTACATTAGTTTCAGAAGTAATACCACCTACTTGATGGTAAGTATTTAGTGTTACTATTGCTTCGTCAACATATTTATTATTAACAACTTGGTCAGCAACATTTGTTCCGTAAGTTTTAAGTATACCAAAGTTACTAACCCACTGGGTGTCAACGTCAGTTGCCTTTGTATCTCTAGTTCTTAATGGTAAGTTTATTGCTAAGCCTATTGGTGTTATAGCAATACCATGTTCTGTATTGGTCCATTGCGTTCCACTCCATTCGAATGTTTCCGATGTGCCTGGCTTAGTATTTGTGCTGGTAATAATAACTGTATCTTTATTACTTTTATTATCACTGCCTAAAGTTTTTACCGATTTAACGTTGTAAAACTTAAGGTCTGCCTCACTTTGTACAACGTATTCTGCTCCACGTATCGTCATTTTATACTTATAGTTATTAATATCAATAGCACTATATTCCATTAGTATAACCCAACTGTTTGGGCCTGCTTGTACAGAATTTAAACTATAACTGCCTGTTTTACTTGCTGTTGTAAGCTCTGTGCTAGGTATTTTATACCAAGTATCAGTTTGTAAGTTATAACCTATTCCGAATGTTTCTCTGTTCTTTATGGCTGTTTCGAAGCCAGAAGCTCCACCAATTTCTGCTGTGCTAAATAGTTTTCTCATTGAAACAATAACTTCACGCACTTCCCATGATGAGTTAACTTCTTCACTTAATGTAATTGGCCCTATGCTGGTACTTAGTCCTGCACTTAAGGCTCCACGGTTTTCTATGTTAACAATTCTTACCCACTTATAGCCTGCTAAATCAGATGGGTTAACAAATTTTAAGAAAGTGTTTTCTTTAAACATTGATGTTTTTGCTAAAGTGTTAACTAATACGTTTCTATTACCATCAGTAAATTGTTCACTGATATAACCAGTCTTACTTGTTTCTGTTAACGGTAATGCATTCCATAATACAGCATCATGTGCCGTGTACCTAAAGTTTGCATAAGCTCCGCCTGTAGCAGTATTTGTCCAAACGTTTCTCATTTTATAATAAACAAAGTTATTAACTTTTCTATCTTTTAATGCGGCAGGGATAACACTAGCAACAACTTCTAGAGCTGTTGTGGCGTCATTAACTGTAATTTCTTGTTTATAGTTACTGTTGTTAGCATAAACAAATGCATCATCGGCAAATGTGTCAATGTTATGATATGTACCAGTTGGGTCATTTATATCAATATAACGACTATGGCCTGAATGCGTTCTGTTTATTGCTTTAATTTTTGTTACATTACTACTTTGTGTTTCTGGAAATACATTGTAGTCTTGAGCACTAACCATTCTATTCTGCGTGTAAAATGTTTTAGGAGCTCTATCTTTAATGGCCGCCAAACTTTCTGCAGGACTACTGTTACCTACAGCGTATTGTAAACTGTAAGTTAACGATAAGTTATATTTCTTACCTGCTTCGTTTGTATAAGGTACTGATATTGATAGCCCTCTTGCTTCTTCTGGATCCATAGTGTATCTCGAAGGATCACTAGTTCTGTACCATAGTCTGTAAATTCCTGTAGGCACGTTTCCAAATTCACCGTCTGGGAAACGTAATCTTATTCCGTTGCTGTCGCCTATGTTTTCTACAGAGTATAAATTTCTTGAGTCTAAACTTTTACTGTTATAGTTTAGAGTTTGTCCAACTGTGTTAGGAATTTTCTCCCACTTAGACAACACTTGACCGCCTGTGTTTACTTCTTGTAAGTACACATCTGATTCGTTAATATTTTCAATTAGCACATCTTGTGTTCTACTTTCAACTGGTGTTGTAAAATTGTAGTCTGTAAATGCCAACGATCCTTGTCTAAACATAACAAAGAACCCTGTGTTGCTACTGCTTGTTCCTTTGCCATCATTTCTATAAATTAGATTAAACAAGTTTGTCGGATCTGGGTGCCTTTCATAAAAATGACTGTTGTCCTTAAAATCTGGATTAACAATATTAAACTGTTTAGTTGCCCCATTAATGTTTACAGAGTTATTATATGTTATAGGAGAGTTGAAAGGTGTATTAAGTTGATACAACTCTGTGTTAATGCTGTTAACTGTTCCTGTTTTAATAGGAGATGAGAATCTATTAGTGCTACTCATTGCAGAGTTCAGTACTGTAATAAACTGTTCATAGTTGTCTGAGTTATTTACATCATCCCAGAGGATTGTTTTATTCATTAAATTAACGCCTAAACTGTCTGTAAGAGGCTCTGTTGTTTTTACACCTGTAAGTTTCATTACTCCACTGGCAGGAATGTTTCTTTTAGGATTGTAACCTAGCATTCTTGCAAGTTTAAACACTGAGTCTTTTCGTTCTGCTGTCTCTAAGAAGTTTTCTCTAGTGTTCACGTCCATTCTGAATGCTAATGACTGCGACAGGTATGCCAGCAATTCTATAATTGCTATAAATTCTGAGCTCTCAATATAGTCGTTAAAGTTTTCTGGGAAATTTGTTTTAACGTAGTCGACCATTGCACCACGCATGGTGTCAAAGTCGTATGCTTGATAATCTACCTGACTGTATGCCTTGTAAGCAATTTTCCAATCTTCTGCGGCAAATAAATTGTTTTGTCTACTTTTAGCCATTAACTAATACCTTCATTTATTTGTTGAGTATAAGTTAGGTATAATGTTTCAACGGAACCAAACGGTATCACGTCTATTATAACTTCAGCACTTATAGAGTTATCCAATACAAGCACTTTTACTTCTTTCTCACCGACCCTTGGGTCTTTTTTTAATATTCTTTGTATATCTTCCTTGGCAAGTTTTTCAACGTTACTATCTGCTGGGTCCATTAATAAGTCCCAAATAATACACCCAAAGTTTGGTCTCATTGCCCGTTCACCCTTTTTAGTGTATAGCTCGTTTTGTAAATCACGGAGTACTGTATCGGCACCAGTTGTAGTAAATGGTGCTTTAGTTTTACCTATTGTATTAAATCCGATTAATCTAGCCATACTGTTATTTATCAGAATCATTATAACAAGTTTTAATTTACCAAAAAGGGTAGCAACCTGTATGTAATATGCTTAAATACAAGTAAGCACATTCTTGTGTGAAACAAACGATATACATTATCGTTCCATGTAAACCCACGTGCAAGGGGATATGAATGCGTCATCTTTCAAACGTGTTTAATGAGATTTGGGCAGTAGCAGAAGAGCGTAACCGATCAGGCAATCGTTTTATTAAGATTTACGAATCTAAAAAGCGATATGTTACGTTTGGGATTTATGATTCCAGGACAAAGCGTTATTGTATGTTTAATACAATAAACCTTGTTGGTAACTTTCGGTATAACTCAAAGGTTGTGCCGCCAGAATTCTCAGAAATGAGACATTTGGTTAACTCTTAGAAGTGAGGGCAGTTCGTCTGCCCTTGTTTCTCCTTCCTTTTTATCGTTTAAGTGTAAATAGTACTATGCAACAAAACCATGAAATGACCGAAGCAGAACTTTATAGGAAAGCTGTAATTAATCTTGAAGGACGGTGTAAGGCACTAGAACAAGAGGTTAAAACAGAGAATTCGTTAAAATATACTGCATATAAAAGGATTGCTGATTTAACTGCGGAACTTAATTTACTAAAAAGTAAGACTAGTTAAGCAGGTCCATCTTCGGACGTCTTTTTAACGTAAAATTCTTCACGTTTTGCCTTGAGCATGTCTGCCAACACGCTCCACGGTACCCCACCTTCGGGTAAATCACCTAAGTTTATATCCATTTCATCCGGTGATTGAAACAACTGAGACTCGTATAGCCTTTGTGCTACAAGTACAGGGTCTATTGTGCCGCCTGGCTTGTCTAATACCCATTTCTGCATTTCTCTTGCTACGTTTTTATGTTGATCTGTATCATTTAACATAGTTGCAACTCTACTGCCAGCAAATACTTCTGGGCTAATGCTGTTAGCAAAACTAGTAATAGCAAGTTTACCATGATCATGCAGTGGTACTTTTAAATCGCCTGATATAGTATTGTATGTGTTGTTAAGGTCAGCAACTAGTCCTAATGTTGCTCCTACAGGGCCTATGCCTCCACTAAAGTCAACAAGTTTATTACCGAATGCGTCTTCAAAAATCATTTCGCCATCAACTGGCATAGATATACCGTGTGATGCTAAAATGTTTTTTAAGTCTTGTGCGTCTTTAGCCATTGCAACAGCATCGTTAATTAGCCCTTGCATTTCTCCCATCTGGCCTTTTAATAATTCTAAGTCGAATCCAAGTTTGTCTAAACCGAACTGATTGAGTTGTGCCTGTAACGCAGATAGTTCTTTCTTCAAGCCTATTATTTTCTCCATTAATGCATTTGATGTTGGGAATCTAATAGGAGGTAATGCGGCTTTTATACCAGCAATTAATCCACCGAGGCCCATTATTTCTAATAATTTGGTTTCATTCATTGTAGTGAAATTGTTAAATATTCCGCTCATTTTGTCGTATACTGGCGTGCCTTCTAATGCCGACAATGCCGTTCCTATAGGATCTTTTGCGGCATCCATTACTGCTTGGGCGCCACTTAGTGCTTCTTTGCCAGCGGCTGTTGTGGCATCAAGGGCATCGTTAACTCCAGTAATTACATTTCCATCTTTGTCTTTATAACTGGTTCCTACATTAGAACCTTCTGGTGTCTGCACAGTATCTGGTTGTTTCTGATCTGATGTACTTGCCCCTTCAGGTAACTTTTCTGTAATGGTCGGGTCTGCTGATGCCTTTTTATTTGACTCCGCTATAGGGTCAGCATTATAATGTGCCATATACGGCTCTTTTGTAAGCATTGCTGTTACAATAGAGTCTATTTGGTCTACTTTGCCTGTTCTTTCGCCTGCTGTTGGTGCCATTGCCTCTGGCGTATCGTTTTCTTCTTGGGAATCCTCTGTCGGCTGTTTAGCTGGTTTATTTTTTGGGTCTTTCCACTCTGGTGGCTTAACTGCCGCATCTTTAAATTTGTTTGTTCCTATTTGAGGAGCCACTGTAGCAACTACTGCCGGGATAGGTAGCATTGCTGGCGCACTATTTAACTGTACTGTAGCACCTACAATTGCTGTTATGGCTGGCGACACAATAGTTGAACCTAATAGACCACTTGCCATAAATGCGCCTGTGTTTGCCATTAGTGATATTCCGGAGCCCCAAGGTGCGGCCACTCCTGCTGTAAATACATCAAACTTGGCACCACTGTTTGCAATCCTTCCTGCGGCACTAAAGTCTATGTCGCCGCCTACAGCAGTTAGTTGTGCTCCTCTCTGGCCTAATGCAGACCATTCTCCTGCCGCTTCAAATCTTATATTACCACCTACTCCCATTGGTGGTAAACCTAAGGCTCCTAGAGCAGGTATTCCTGCATAGTCACCATCAGCCTTTCTATCGCCTGCGGCTTTTACATGTACATTTTGTCCAGCTTCTATGTTAATATTCTTATCTGCTCTGAGATTTAAGTTACCTTCTGATCTCATGTTAATTGAGCCTTCACTAAATAAATTTATGTCTCCATTTGATGCTAACTCAAACCATGCGTTACCACGGTTGTTAATCATGTATATCGATCCAGTTGTGTCGTCCATTAAGATCTGATTGCCACCTTTTGAACGCAACCTAATCAATGAATTTGTTGGATGGTCGTCCATTACAAAACTGTGTCCACCTAATCTTAACTTATCATTTTCTGGATCTCTAGGACCAGGTGTTAAAAAGCCAAATACTTGGCTAGGTGCTTCTCTTCTTGCACCGCTGGTTCCTGCCCCTCTTAACGGATCGTTAATTAGTCCTTGTAATACTATTCCTTTTGCTATACTAGTATGAACCGGTCTAACAGCATCATTATGTGTTTGTTTTTCATCTCTGGCATTTTTTTCTTTAACAGGCATCATTATGCTAGGGTCAGTATAATTTAGCCCACTAGGATTGCCAGGTACCATGTGTTGCATCCTATCTGGATACAAGCAACTTAGTATAAATCCTCTTTTTGGATTCCCGTTAGCAAATGCTACTAAGACTAAGTTACCAACGTCAGGTGGCATCATCCACATGCCGTAGCTAGTTCGAGTTTGTGACGATGAAGAGATGTCTGTGCCTGTGCCGTCCATTTCTGTTGCACCTGCAAAAGGCGAAGTAAATTGTACATTAAAATGAGAAGTTGTCTTATCTTTCTCCCCGTCTAATGCTTCTATGAAGACTCGTACCCTCCCTGCTCTAGTATAATCTTTTGAGTCAACAACTTGACCCACATATACATTACTCAATTGTTTCTTACTTAGTGCCTGATAAGCCTCATCGTCTCTAGAGTCTTTAGTAAATCGTGTTTTGTTTACATCAACCATTATTATCTGCCTCTGGATCTTCTGTAGTTATAGACGAGCCATCTTCTGCTGTGTCTTTGCGTCGTGAGTCTGATTCGGCTTTTAATTTTGCCGCTTGTCTTTTAGCTTCAAGTTCCGCTAGTTTGGCTGGATTGGTTGGTATAATTCTCTGTGCTTGAATATCCACTGTAAATTGTCCACCTGAAAAGTTATTAGTACATTTAATCAATCTATAAATTCCACCAAAAGTTCTTGACTCGCCATCACCGGACCAGTAACCACTATTTATTTCACTGTCTTCATCTCGCCAATCCATATCGAATGTCTTAGGCGAACGTATACTTAAATAAAAATGATTGTCGTTTTTTCGAAAGTTAGCAAATTCACTATTTGACGGTTCAAGCGTGTCTGTGCCTAAATACCAAGGGTCGCCTCTTAATGACATATCTAAATTTATTAGGAATCCTATATCGTTTGAGTGCTGACTTGCAATAACACCGAATAAACTATTTTGTAAACTACCTTTCTTAATAGTTCCTGATTGGTTGGCGGTTTCTGCTTGCATAACAGACGTTATAATTCTAGGCTTAAGACCTTCAAAGCCAGCTGTTTTTCTTTGCTCTTCGTTTAGTTGTAAGTAGCCTAATGCAGAAATTTCGTCTGCAGTTAGAGGTGTTTCTAATGAATTAACTAAGTCAACTGCGTAATTGACTCCTGATAACTCCAGAGCACTATCTACGTCAAACGACTCCACTGCAACAGAAGAGTTAATCTTGTTATTTGCGAGTAATTTTTTGGTCTGGTCCGATTGTTGTATTGCATCTTCTAATGCTGTTCTGGCAAGGGCGTTCTTACCTTCTATAGCATCTTTTATAGTGTTGTCATCTAGTCCTGACATATCTGATAATGACTGCATAAATCCACTAGCGGCATTCTTGCCGTCTTGAACTTGCCCTGCTAGTGCTGTGATATCATCTAGAAAACTAGAAAATTGATCTGCTAGGTTTGCCTCTTCTGTTTTATTAGTAACAGCTTTAATAACACCTTCTGCAGTCACGTCTGTCCTAAGCCCAACTGAGCCTGCTATTAGACTTTGTGCATCGGCGCCTGCGCCAATGGCTCCGCCTTTTGGTGGGACTAAGAGTGCAATACCTGTGTCATACTTGATATCGAGATTTAAGATTTGGTCGTTTAGGCCCGAAAACAAGTAATGGTATGATTTTTTAATTCCGCCAGTATCAATTATCTCTTGTGTCCTTTGGACATATTCTTCTTCTGTTATAATAGCTTCTTTATGATCTACTATAATATCATTTCTTGAACTTTTATATAGTGTAGGTATGTATGTAATTTTGTATGCATACGCACTTCTTATTGTATCGTACTTTAATTGCTTTACTTTTGCATCCATTTTATACCAAGTAACGAATGCGGCTTTTGATGTTACTTCGGATTCTGGGTCGTCTATAGCTACTTTTCTTGATATTTTTGTGTAAAATTCGTCGTTCATGGCTAACAATATGCCTAAATATTTTTCTATAGTCATGCCTTTTGTTGCTTTTATATTGTCGCCGTCTATAAGTTTTTCTTGTTCCTTGACAGCGTCTTCGGGCTCTTCAGCAATAGCTTTACCGTGTTCAACAGCATCGCCAATGGCAAAAGACATGTTTAGCTGTCTGTTAATATCTTCTACTTTAGGGTCGGTATTAGTAAACACTTTCTCGTCGAGAATTGCTGTGTCACTCTCAGTAGTTGTTGTGATTAATTGACTTAGGTCAAACTCAAATTCGTCCGGCACAGAATTAGTTGCTGAATCTTTGTGGTAAGCATTTAATTGGTCTGTTAACGAGGTTAAATGCTCTGTTATAGTTGAGCCTGATGTATTAATAGGAGTAGGTAATTTAAATAACGGATAAGTGTAAGCATAGGTTGACATAGGCTTAGTTTCAATATTATACACACTTCCGCCAGCGTTAATTTCTGCTGTAGCTCTAGTAAGGTGTAATTTCCATCTATAAGGTCGGGTTATTATTGACGGCTTTCCACTTTCTTCATTATCCTCAGGTGAATCCGAAGTCTTGCCATCGGCCGAATCTACTACTTCTGCACTATATCCCTTCCACGAAATTTCTAAAAACATAATAGGCATAGAATCAGCTTCTTGTCCTAAGTATGCTCTTGCTAATTGTAATTGATCTAAAAACGTTGCGGCGCCTGGTTGAGTTATAGTAAAATTAATTCCTACTGCATTTGGACCTTCTGTTGTTTTTAAAGATTCTATAGTTAAGTCATCAATTGTTGTTGCTGTAACACCTGTTTGTGCTAATATAACTATGTCTGCTGGGCTACCTGTTAGCGACTCATCAAACGAAGCAGTACCTGAGACAGCATCTTCGGTTTTTTGTTTCGTCATCATGTACAGTTTAAGATTGTAAGTAGGTACTGCATAATTGTCGAGAACGTTCCCGTAAACTTTGCCTACATATGGGTCATCTATCTGTGGTATGTTGTCAGGCTTAAATGGTTCCATATTAACCTATGATGTTTGCTATAGTTGAGCTTGCTGGTAACTTTATAACAGTACCTGTTTTAAAATCTCCTAGTGGATCTTTTAATATATCCGGATTTCTTGCGGCAAACACCCACCATAGTGCTGTTTTTTCATATAAAACGTAAGCTAATTTATCAGGTCGTTCTTCGTACTCTGCTGTTATAGTGAACGACTCATCATTGATACTTTTACCAATGCTAGGCAAGCCAGTGTTAGCGCCGAGAAATTGAGAATCTAGCATTGTTGCATTTCTTAAGAAACTGTTGTTTTTATATCTAGCCATTATACAAATCCATCCTTATATGCATCACCACTTGTAAGTCTTGCAAGATCAAACTTCCTTCTAAGTTTTTGTGGAGTGTAAGTTGCTTCCATGTTAACCATTATGTTACAACGGGTTGGTACATAGGTTGTTGTTGTTCCTATTTTTACTGGAACATAATCAACTTCTTCTGGTAATACAATGTTGTAACTTGTTACCACTACTGGTACGTCATTAAACATATGGTCACCGAGATAACTAAACAGCAACACAGGAGGAGGTGTTCCGTACATACCTGACTCAACAGCACTATCGCCGTAAAATCCTTTTCCGCATATTTTTAAAAATGTAAATACTGCTAACAAGTATCGAGCTTCGTATATATCGTTAGCAGTCCAGTCACTTGACAAAGGAAACATCGGTGGTGTGCTATTTTCAAATGTATTAATTTGATAATTCATTCCTTGTAGGTGTGCTTGGTTATAATTTGTTTGTCCTTGTACCATAAGAGTAGGTGTATACTGCCAAACTAGTCCGCCCGATTCTTCTATAGGTCTAAGCATGTAATCTTCAAAATTATCTTTTGATGATTTTGCATAAAACGTGTTCTCGCCACCTTTCTTCGGTCTTAGTCTAGCTCTCCAGTCTTTTGATTCTTTTAATGTATCATCTTCTTTAAGACTGGCCGCGATTTCTGACATCGTTTTTGCGTCTTGCAGTAGTTTTTTAATTCTCTCATTGATGTCTGCTTCTGTAAAAGCAGTATTTGGGTTGTCTGGTAATCCATAGCCTGGAAAAGCAGAGCCTAACATTCGGTCAAAGAACGTTTTTGCTGTAGGATTCAGTTTGCTACTTGCTTCAGCTATTTTGTTATTTAATAACCCATTAAAGGCATTTTTGCTTCTGTCGAATATTCCCATATATATCTCCTATAGTTGTATTTATCACAATCATTAAACGCTGTTTTAATATTTCACAATATTGGCAAATTCTTCTTGACTTTTGTTAAGTATAGTATATAATATGTGTTTACAATTGAATATCTGGAGAAATTATGGCGGCACCAAAGAAAGTTAATTACCTGAACAATAAAGATATTCTCAAAGAAATCCACAAAAGCAAGATGAGTTTTTGTTGGTTGTCTGATGAGAAATACTTCCAAAACGACATTATAGTTAATGATGTAAGTGAGGTTACTGCACAAATAGTACTTCAAGCAAAGGAAAACCAAGCATCTAGAATGCAAAGTGAAGCTTACGCAGAAGCAATGTTGGCACACGGTACAGGCGACTACAGAAACAAACCAAAGCAAAAAGAGTTTGCAATAGACCTCGACACTATATCAGATGAAGATGTAACATTTCGTGTAATGTCAATGGAGCATATCCCACTAGAGCCGGGCAGGAAGAAGAACCCACGCAACGAAGCAGAAACTAAAGCAAAAGTTAATTTTCCTCCATTTAAGCACTATGCATATCAAACTGGTGAACTTAAAGAAGTAGCGAGAAGTCACTGGGAAGGTAGTTTAAGTAATGGTGATTTCAATCCTGGTGTTGGTAGAATTACAAACAAGTTAGGAACAATGTTCTTAAAACTTGTTGAAAGGTTTAGTCACAGAGCAAACTGGCGAGGCTACACTTACGTCGACGAAATGCGTGGACAAGCACTTGTTCAGCTAAGTCAAGTAGGCTTACAGTTTAACGAAGCAAAATCGGATAATCCGTTTGCTTATTATACTGCGGCAGTTATTAATAGTTTCACAAGAGTGTTAAACTTAGAGAAAAGAAATCAGAGCATTAGAGATGATATTTTAATTGAGCAAGGGCACTTACCTAGTTACAGTAGACAAATTAAACACGAAACAGAAATGAGAATACTGCGTGAATCAATGGAGTCAGACAAGAGCGACGAAGGAGCATTTGAATAATTCATGCCCAATCTCTTTAAACATGCCGCGTGTTTTACGGATATTCACTACGGCTTAAAACAAAACAGTAGATTACACTTACAAGACTGCGAGCGATTTGTAGACTGGTTTATTGCGGAAGCAAAAGCTAGAAACTGCGAGACTTGTATTTTCTTAGGCGACTGGAATCATCAGCGAGCAAGTGTTAATGTTGCGACAATGAATGCCGCAATTAAAGACCTTAAGAAAATTAATGATGCATTCGAAACTGTTTATTTTATAACAGGTAATCACGATTTATATTATCGTGATAAGCGAGAACTTAACAGTATCGAGTATGCTAGGGATCTTTCTAACTTTGTTATGGTCGACGAACCATTTGAACAAGGAGATGTATCAATACAGCCTTGGCTAGTTGGTGATGAGTGGAAAACTCTTACTAATAGTAAAGCAAAATATATGTTTGCACATTTAGAATTGCCTTACTTTAAAATGAATGCTCTTGTAGAGATGCCAGATCATGGAGGACTCAAAGCAGAACACATTGCAGGTCCTGACTATGTGTTTAGTGGGCACTTCCACAAACGCCAGTACAAAAATAATATACATTACATCGGTAATGCGTTTCCTCATAACTATGCAGACGTCGGTGATACCGATAGAGGTGCTATGTTCTTGGAATGGGATAAAGAGCCTGTGTATGTTAACTGGACAGCATGTCCAAAGTATAAAGTGTTTACCCTTAAAGAGTTACTTGATAATCACGAAACATTACTTGACGAATATACTTACGCAAGGGTAAAACTTGATATTAGTATTAGTTACGAAGAAGCAAACTTTATTAGAGAAAAATTTGCAGAGCAATACAATGTAAGAGAACTACAACTTATGCCGATCAAGGAAGAAGAAGAGGCATACGAAGGTGGCGAAATTCAATTCGAAAGTGTTGATAAAATTGTAATTACACAATTAGAGACTATAGAATCGAACACCATTAACAGAGATAAATTAATTCAAATTTACAATGGAATAGAAACTTAGTATGTTAAAGATTAAAAACGTATCTGTTAAAAACTTTATGAGTGTTGGAGCTCAAACTCAAGCCGTAAACTTTGATAACGTTAATCTCACGTTGGTGCTTGGTCATAACTTAGACATGGGTGGCGATGGCAGTAGAAATGGTACTGGTAAGACTACTATTATTAATGCACTAAGTTATGCACTATATGGTGAAGCATTAACAAACATTAGACGTGATAATTTAATTAATAAAACAAACGGTAAAGCTATGATGGTTACTGTTGATTTTGAGATCAACAATATTAATTATAGGGTTGAACGAGGAAGACGCCCTAATATTTTACGGTTGTTTATTAACGGCACAGAACAAGAAGACCAAGAACAACAAGGCGATAGTAGGGAAACACAAAAAGACATAGAGAAAATTATTGGGTTTCCGCACTTGATGTTTAAGCATTTAATTGCGTTAAACACATACACTGAGCCGTTCTTGGGCATGAAAGCAAATGATCAACGAGCAATGATTGAACAGTTACTTGGCATTACTGAACTTAGTGAGAAAGCAGAAGTACTTAAAGAACTCACTAAAAATAGTAGAGACAGCATTAAAGAAGAAGAAATAAAAATAACTGCAATAGAGTCTAGTAACAAACGTATTGAACAAAACATAAAAGAAATCGAGAGTCGAAGCAGAGCCTGGGCAAAAACATACAAAGACAAAATAGATAGTATGACTACGTCTATTAGTACGTTGATGGAAATAGACATTGGCGTAGAGATACAAAATCATAGAAGTAATGCACTTATAGTAGAGCAGTCCTCTACTGCTAGTGCGTTAGATAAAGATAAAAAAAGATCTATTACTTCTATGGATCGAAGCAACACAACTATTACTGAGTTTGAAAATAACTTAGTAAAAGCAAAAGAAGGCGTTTGTCCTGCATGTGAACAAAGTACAGCACATTTAGATACACACGAAGAGTATACTAATGATATTGAAGACAAACTTGCTAAAGAAATAATTTATAGAGATGATTTAGTCCAGCAAATTGCTAATATCGAGTTAGCTAAAGTTGAAGTTGGTACTATCCCGGGTGTTGTCGATACATTCTATAACGACTTAGAAGGTGCGTTAGAACACAAACATAACTTAGAAACACTTGCACAACAGTTAGAAGAAAAAACAACAGATGTTAACCCGTATAACGAGCAAGTAGAAACTTTGCGTGACACTGGTATGCAGGAAGTAGACTTTGAAACTATTAACGAACTAACATTCTTAAAAGATCATCAGGAATTTTTATACAAGTTGCTTACAAGTAAAGACAGTTTTATTCGTAAACGTATTATTGATCAGAATATATCTTACTTGAATCACAGGTTAGCATACTACTTAGAGAAGTTAGGTTTACCACATGATGTTAAATTTAACAGTGACTTAACTGTTGAAATTACAGAGTACGGTAGAGACTTAGACTTTGATAATTTAAGTAGAGGAGAACGTAACAGACTTATATTAGGACTTAGTTGGGCATTCCGAGACATATATGAAAGTCTCAACCACCCAATGAACTTAATGTGTGTTGACGAGCTTATTGACAGTGGCATGGATTCTACTGGTGTTGAAAATGCGTTAGCAGTACTTAAGAAGATGAACAGAGACCAAGGTAAAAATATTCTGCTCATTTCTCACAAGGAAGAACTTGTAGGTCGTGTAAATAACGTATTAACAGTTGTTAAAGAAGGTGGATTTACTGCCTATAACACAGACACAGAATACCTTACATAATATGACATGGATTTTCGAAGGCAAGACAATTGATACCCTCCCAGAGGATTGTGAAGCATTTGTATACTTAATTACAAATACTACTGACAATAGAATGTATGTTGGTAAAAAGTTAGCCAAATTTAAAACGACCAAGCCTCCCTTAAAAGGCAAAAAGAACAAACGCCGTGGCACTAAAGAAAGTGATTGGCGTACTTATTGGGGCAGTTCGGATCACTTAAATGCTGATGTACTAAAACTAGGTGAAAACAAATTTATACGAGAAATTTTACACTTTTGTCCAAGCAGGGGAGTCGCTAGTTACCTAGAGGCTAAAGAACAGTTTGATAGGAAGGTCTTGCTATCGGACAAATACTATAATGGTATTATCAATGTTAGAGTAGGCGGTTCAAAAATCTTACGTGAAGGTCTTAAGAATCGATAACTATATATTGAACTACACACAAACATGGCACTTAACAGACACCAAGTCTAACTCTTAGAACACCGACACCAAGTCTAACTCTTAACAAACAACATATACGGTTGACGGGCCTTTTATTATTCCGTTGCGAAATCCATTCTGATGTGAGATGGTAAGCCAAGCAGTGGTTGTTATGCGATTCTTAGCACTACCCGGTTATGCCGGATGCTGAAATGTCTACCCTATGGTACGATACATTTGTTAAGTCTTAATAGTTGAAAAGTTATTGCAATACTTTGTATTTCCATCTTGAAGCGAGTTGGAATTAAAAATCGACGCAGGTTACGGTAAGGTTAGAGCCAAACAAAGTGCAAAACACAAACACCTGTCTTCGTTTACGTCCGACGCATACTCGCATGAGGTCTGAGGTTTATATATGGAGCCACTTAGGTAGGCTTCATATGACCTCGATATCTGCATGAAATCGTTTATGTTTAAAAAAAACTTTCTTACTAAAAAACTTTCAATCAAGTGAATGAGATGAGTGAAACGAATGAATGAACGTAGATTGGAAAGACACGAAGTGTCTCTTAACTTAAGACTATTATATTAAAGTTATATTTGCAAAGCTCTAAAACTATTACCTACTAGGTAGAACAAGAATTACATTTCTTCTTGATGTTTTCCAGATTTGATTTGATTGTATTTATTGATTACTTCTACAGTAACAGAACGTTCTTTAGCAGACATCATTTGAGCATCAAGCCATGATATACTCCCGCCACTATACACAGCAATTTCTATTAGGCTTTTTTCTAATATTGTAGCTTCTGAGCGGAGTCTGTTTAGGAACTCCAGAGTAGCCTCGGGTGTTGCGTTTGCTAAGAAGCTGTGGAAAAATTTACAGGATCAAATGCAATTTCTCTGTCGTAGACTTCCTCGCATTCCTCACATTGTAACTTGAATGTTTTATTAACACCTATTTTGTTGATCTCTTGTATTTCGGATTCTATTTGTTTTCCAATTTTTGCATCACAGTTGTTTAAAAACTCTACAATGCTTTCTTCATCAGTTACAACAAAGTCTTCACCATCTTCTTGGGTGCCAGTAATGCTGTTTACACTATTAGCAATAAGTGAGAAGTTTAAACCAGCAATAGCCATAAAGTTAGTATTAAACGCTTTTAGTTGTTCAACCTCATCTTCTATTCCTTGCAATGCTTGTAAACTTCTAGTAGTTTTAAAATTTGCAATTCCGGCTTGTATAGTGTTCTCATATAAAAAAGGTCTAACACTTATAGTTAATCCTGATTCTGTTTTGACTAAATAATCTTCTTGTACAGATAGCATAGTATCTAAACAACCCTCAACGCTTGCCATTCCCTCGTTTTCGTGTTCGCATTTTGGACACGGTCCTGCTACTTTAATTTCATCGCCGTATGTTGCGCCTTGAATAGCAATAAGTAATGTATCTACGTCGTTGCTGATAAGTTGCCTCGCATTTTTAACGCAAGGTACACAACTAACAATTACTTGAGCCACTGCTTCACCGTTAAGTAATGCATCTGGATTCTTCATAATCATTTCGTCTTTTGCTGTCATTGGGAAAATAGGCAACTCACCTGTTTCCGGCCAATCAACTACATCGTCAGCGTAGTATTTGCCACCTGTTGGCACAGCTATGTACATCTTAGGCGATCTATAATAGCTTGCTAACGGATTATTTTTTTTATTTGCCATATTAAAACTCCAGTTAATAAAAAGGATAAATAGTACTATAAGATGAACTAGTTATCAAATACTATTTATCATCATTAAAATGGTACTTTATTTAATATGGCTGAAAACGTAAACATAACTTTAAACGACGGAACTACTTTCCAAGCACCAGCATGGGCAACTGAAGTAACATTAAACGCTATTCTTAGTGCAGTTGATAAATTAGCCGGCACATCTAAAGAGCAAAAAGCGGCGCTTAAACAAGTTGCAAAAGATACCGCTGATGGTAAAAAAGTTGATGAAGATCTACTTAAATCAATTCTGGCGTCAGAAAAACAGCAGAAAGAGAATGGTAATTTTCTGAAAGAGATTGCTAAAGACAATAAATCATTAGTAGGCAGTATCGGAAAGTTTAGTGCTGGCGTCATAGGCTCGATGTTTACCGTGGCGGCGGCCTTTACATCGTTAGCAAAATCTATGGGTAATGATATTGCTGGTAGAGATGGCGGCTTAGCATTAGATGTCGGCGGCGCAATGGGCGACGCCTCCCTATTCAGCAACGCCATTCGAGGACTAGGAATTTCAGCAGACGATCTTACTGGCAAACTAGAAAATTCTGCATCTACTATAGCAGTTATTGGTAGAGAGCAGTATTTTGGTATGACAGCTGAAATACTTAATTTAACTGCTTCAGGCTCTAAGTTTGCTAAAACATTAGCAGAAATGACTGACGTACTAGATGAAGATTTAGCATTACAACAATCAGCTGGTTTACTTCGTTTTGTTCAGGATGGTAAACAAGCACAACGATCTGCAGATTTATTTGAGAGGCAACTCAAATCAACTACAATGCTTGGTAAAAGTATATCAGACATTATGGGTGCAGGAAATGATTCGATAACTAGCAATGCATCAATCCAATTGTTATTACAGTCAATGGGCTCATCTGCTCAGGGTTTTCAAACGACAATTAAGGCAATG
>Ga0209709_10000107_pt1 | contig 75506 bp, 69 predicted proteins | sample ArcticOcean_MG_C_2_FD_187435 | JGI IMG/M metagenome (GOLD analysis project Ga0209709, IMG submission 187435) | Marine microbial communities from western Arctic Ocean - ArcticOcean_MG_CB4_136 (SPAdes) (version 2) | ecosystem: Environmental > Aquatic > Marine > Oceanic | place: Arctic Ocean...
TATGTCTGTGGGTACAACAATGGGAATTAATGTACGCCAAGACGATGCCCTTTTATACCTTGATGGTAGGCTAGCCACTTAGCACCTAGCTTGCCATAATATTTGTGCACCACTAAAGCGAGCCGCCTAAGGTGGTTTTTAAAGGGGCCTTAGTGAATCCCTTTCTGAGTCCTTGGTTATGACAGTGTTGCAAAAACAAGCTAGGCCATCACCTCCTGAGGGCCTAGCTTTTTAATTAGGCTACGGTTTTAATACCCCTTTGTTGGCCCAGTTACGGCCCCTAGCACTGCCATAAGGCATCAGTATCTAGTTAAAAAAGTTATCAACCAGAGTTGATTACTGATGTATAATAACGCCTCGATAAACTAATTCAAGACACTAAATGCAAAAAGCGTACGTCCTAGCGAAAGCTAGTATTGTGTGTATATGGTTGATTGTGTCAGAATAAAATGGAAATCAAAACAGTGACTGTAAATGACGATAGACAAGCATCACTATCCAATGATGAGCAGCAAAGCCTTTCTCCTTTAAGGATTGCTGGCTGGGTTGGTGTAGTCGTTGCAACTCCATTTTTTGTGTGGGTGCCGCTTGGATTCACAAGCTTCATACCATCGATGATTGACGTCTTTGGTATTGTTGGAGTGCGCATCCCTGCAGCGGTTACGATTGCTGGACTATTGCTAGCCGCAGTTGGATTTCACCTGCTCCAGCTATTGTGGACAGTCCAGAAACCAAACACGCATTGCTTGAACGTTGTGGAATAAACCAGATTTTCGAACTTGCCGATAACCTTGATGTCGCATTCCTGAGTGCTGGAGGTATTGAGGGGATCACGACATCTTATCGTTTAGGCCATATAAATGAAGCAGATAGACAAAGCTTGATAGCTGCTGGAGCAGTGGGCGATCTTCTATACAATTTCATATCAGAAGACGGGGAACTTGTTGATCACAATGTGAACACGCGAGTCATTTCTGTTGGTATTGACCGATTAAAAAATGCCACCGACCGAGTCCTAATCTCAGGAGGCAAGGAGAAAGTCAAAGTTATACTTGGTTGCCTAAAATTGGTAAAACCAACGGTGTTTATAACTGATGAGTTCACCGCGAAGGCAATGTTGCTTTCAAAAGGTTGAATCGACGACGGTTCAACCTACAAGGCTTTACCCCACAGCCCCCTATGGGCGTTATATATTGGCAGGGACGCGTATGAGTTTAGGCCCGGCACTTGTCAGCGGCTGCTCAGTAGACGCAGGCCTATCTGGCACAGCTGTGATGGCAACTAGCTCAGTAGTGACCCTTATTTTCATCTTACTTGGCGGACTAATAAGCACACGCTATAGTTTATAATACCCAGGCTAATGACCCCTTTGACCGAAAAAATCTCTAGAACCATAGCGATGTTGATTCTGAGCAACTGTATTGGCGACTGACTTACGCTGACCGTATCAGATTAAAATAGTGCTACTCCCCAGCTGGCGCATTAGTTTGCGCCCGTATGACCAATTGCACTTTCTATTAATATGACGGCTGTCCCCTAGGGGGGACCGTCCACCGGTATACCCCCGTAGGGGTGGAAAGTGTGGATACTGGAAACTCATCATTCATGCGGGTTTCAGAGGGGGTAAAAGTCAATTTCCACCCCTGTCAGCGTCCACCTACGGATACTGACGCGTAAACGCCCTACAACCCCTATGATTGCTGAGTTTCCACTCAGTGGACGATCGGGTCTGGATGCTGGATATTAAGCATACCAACCACTGACTTTCTGGCCTTACTCGGATCTGTCTTTTTATGGATGATCCAGCTGCCCTTATTTCCCGTCTTTGTCCCCCACACTACTACTCCGTTAATCGTTGGGTCTGCTTCCGCCTCACTCGTTGGCAACATGGCTCGCAGTTCAGCCGCTCTAGATTTTCGTACATCATTTTCGTTTTGAAACTCCACGCTGATACTTGACCACGACACCGATCCATTTGATGGCATGAGCCTGCTCAATGAGGCAGTCACAGTCTGTTGCGTCCATTTCATTCCAGATTTTGATGCTTCAAACAAGGGTTCAAGGTTCACCGAATTAGGAACGCCAATGGTATTGCCCGCTGGGGTGGGGACTCCAGTTAACTCGAACCATCTGACCTCATGGTCTGGTGCAGAGAAATTGCTTTTACCGGTATCAAGGCGGATGTAGTTCCCATATTCGGCTAGTTTGATCTTTTTGCCCGTCTCTTGACTCATTTTCGCCAGCGTAAGCACTACTCGCGCAGCATCTTTCAAACTAGACGCTCCACGGCCCGCCTCTGCATCACCTGCGCCCATCTCCGAGTCTTTACCCATTTTTCTTGTATGGTGTATTAAGCTTATTGCGCACCCTGTTTTAGCGGCGATAGCTTTAAATTGCTTTACTGCCTTGTTCACGGCGACATTGTCGTTCTCTGGTGCATCATGAAGGCTGATAAATGGGTCGAGAAATATTGCTTGTACATCGTCGTCCAGAATCTGCTGCTGTAGCCGCTGACCGTCATTCGTCAAGACGACTTCACCACTCATTCTGGTATGTGCAATAGCAAGCTCCTTACCGTACCCAGAATACACATGAAGGCGGCCGTCGATATCATCTTCCGTTAGGCCGTGTTGGCGCATGATTGCGCCGACTCTATGTATAAGCACATTCCTATCATCTTCATTGTTGACGACAATGACGTTGCCTTGAGCCACAGCACCAAGTTTGAGCAGGTCTTTTCCGCTGGCTACGCTTAGCGCTAAACACAATTGCAAAGTCGATTTTCCTGCACCCCCTGGAGCAGTGATTAAACTGATATAGCCTTTAAGCAAAGTGCCTTTCTGTATCCATTCTGGCTCTGGCGTACGCTGGACTAAATCTGAGAATCCAGCACCTACATAAAAACCACCAATACCACCGGACGTGTCAAGTTCAAACTGACCTTGCCAGCCGTGCTCTCGTGCATGAAACTTGGCGGTCTTAATTGTAATTGCATCTGTCCGATTAGAGTCGAAGCTATCGCATATCCCATTGAAGTCCTCAGAATCATAGTCACTTGGGGCAGTTTGGCACCAGTCGTCAACGATATCACGACCGCTGTCCCATCCTAACGACTCAACTGACCATAAAATGGCTCGGTATTTGTCTCTATCAGTGCCCTGGGCTACGCTTGCAGGGATTGCATCTAACATCGCCTTTAGGGTCGCTATATTAGCCGTTGTTTCAGGTATCGTTGCTGCAAGGATCGCAGATTCATTGGCTACCGCACCCTCGGCCTGCTCAAGCGTTGCTGCTACGTCGATGGGTCCCAAGTCGAACTGTGTATAGACCTCTGCCCCTTCAAGTGGGCCATAACATGGCTGATAGCTGTTGTAGACAGAACTGTCAAAACTTAGGCCGCCATCTTTACCGGGGAAAGCTCCTGCACCAAACTCCCGCACTAAATCTTCTTCAATGGCTAAACATAACGTTGTCATGTCGTCTTGAAATACTGGCCTATTAAGTGGCATTTCGACACGACAACGGGGTTGTTCTGGTGTACTGCTGCCTGTCTCATAAATGATGCAATTACGCTCCGCCATGAGCCTTGCACTTACGGCGTTAAGTGTAGCGGCGTCTCTTAACCCATCAATGTCGAGTCGAACTAAGTTAAACGGAAGTGCGTTCGCCTTTAGCCGCCAGTGGCCGAGCCCGTCTTTTTTAGGGTGGTGACTTTCCTCCATCGGCCCGCACGTGTGGCGGGCGCCTTTCGCCGTGCTTCGGTATGTAGAAATGAATTCAGCATAATCCTCGAAGGTAGGGAAGGTCCTCTGCTCCATAAAGGAGTCGTACAGGCTCTCAGATGTTGATACCTTTATACAAGGGTCAAAATCGCCGTCTACGGCTTGTTGAATCGGAGTAATGCTTGTTGGAAGGCGTGAGTGTAATGCAACTGTGCGCCCTTCTGTGACAGTGGTAGATGGTTGACTCATGAATAATGTCTCATATAAAAATTATGGCGGACGAGGCCGAATCCTAGCGCTTGGCTTTTTGTCATATCACTCGATTAAATCATTCGATTAAATGTTATTCTCAGCCTGAGGCTGGCTATCGATAAATTCGCGCGGTAACGTCTCCATGCCGCTTAGGGTAGGTGTGATTAGTTAGTGCATGTGTTTAGTTAACGCTGAAAGCGTCACTTCGCGTGATAGAACGAGCTGAGTTACCAACTCTTTAATCTCGGCGTCTGAGCGCCCAGTGGCCCGGGCAACGATGATGACTTCTAGTTCGTGCTTTAAAAACCCTACGGCACGTTGCCCTAGCTTGATTCTTGGAGGTATGAGGCCTTCAGCGATACCACTATCAATGGCAGTTCGACCAAGGGCAAGCACTGTGTGTGCTTGGCTGCTTCTGATGACTTGAATATTTGGAGTCATTAACTGTTTCTCTTAGGTAAACGTAAGTACTAAGAGTATTTAACGAGCCTCGTACAAATTTCGCAACATATCATTGTGGAACGCAAAAACGCAAAAAAATCTACTTTTGCGTTCTATAATGAGATGTTATGATTTTTTTGAACCGTGGTATTTCCTGCGCGCTTTTTTAAGAAGTTTTCCAAGTGCTGCATCCCCAAGCCTACCCCCATAAGTTTTTGTTAGCCTCTCCAATACAAACGCAAAGAACTTTCCAGCAGGCGAATTTCCAGTCCCTTGTTCAATTGTTGGAGGCTCCCCATTATCGCGTTCCCATAATTCAATTAACTGATTAGCGGATATTTCGAGTGGTTTTATCTTTGGGTCGTGACGACTACCAGCCCTAGATTTTAGATCAACAGTAGTAGCTATCATATTAGTAATAGCAGTGCGTAATGATGAGAGTTCTCCAGCGCCATCGTATAATGAGGTGACACACTTGTGGCGTTTAGTAAAAGTATTGAATGCCTTCAATAACCTTGCCCCATCGGCTTCGCCATCACGAATATCGGTCATAAAGCCCATATATTCGCCTGGGCCAGAATTACCATATAATCCATGCATATGTTCGTGCAACTGGCCTATACGGACCAAGTCTATCAGGAGCTGGTCACCACGAAAATCTCCCAATGCTTCAGGTCGATGCGCAAGCGGATGCCAATTATTCTTGAAAAGGTATTCGACGTCTTTCTCTGTGAACAGCGCTGTCATATCAACCTGCCTTTTGTTGTTTGCGGAACAAGGGCACAACATCAGCCCCTGCTTGAACAGCATCGCAATGATCGCTCCACCACTGCATTAGCTCAATTCTGGCATCCATGTGCATGGTGTGGTGGGTGTAAGCGCCGCGAACTTGGTTTTTGTCTTGGTGCGCAAGCTGCGCTTCAATTACGTCACCGCGAAAGCCTGCTTCGTAGAAGCTACTAGCAGCTGTTGCTCTAAAACCGTGGGGTACGCAATGAGGCCGTTCTGCGTCGTCACTGTCACGATGGTAGCCCATAACCTGTAACGACTTCCTTAGTGTGTTGTCGCTCATGGACTGCCCTTGCCCTCGCTCAGAGGGGAATACATATGCCCTGTGGCCTGTTAGTGGGTGTATTGCTGCTAACACTTCCAACGCTTGACGACTCAATGGCACAACATGTGCGCGCCCCATTTTCATTTTGTGGCCTGGAATATTCCAAACGGCATTATCAATATCGAATTCTTGCCATTCGGCTTTGCGTAGCTCACCTGGACGAACAAACGTTAGCACGAGCAGCTTCATTGCAAGCTTTGTTAGTAGGCGACCTTTACTTGAATATGTGTCTAGGTCACGGAGAAAGCCCCCAAGCAACTTAGGTGGCAACGATGGGCGGTGCTGGGTTTTTACCTTTGTGGTGATTTGATTTAGGCCTGTGGCTGGGTTGGTCATAACCATGCCCTTAACAATGGCGTGCATGTACACGCGGCCGATATCCTGAAGCAGGCGTTTTGCAACATCCATGCTTCCACGACCTTCGACAGTTTGGACGATGAATATTATTTGCTGGGGTGCTACTTTCTCAATGCTGGTGGCACCAATACTTTGGAATGCGTTATCTCTAAGGCGCTGCCATACACGTGCCGCATGGGCTGGCTTCCAACGTGGTGCCTCAACCTTCCACCACATAAGGGAGACGTCTTCAAAGGTGCTACTGGTTGTGCTACTTTTTAGCAGCTTAGCTTTCGTAAGAGTGCTAGGATCTACGCCAGCCCGCAACTGCAGTCGAGCTTCAGTCACAGCATCTCGTGCAGCTGCAAGGCTAACAGCATCACGCACAGCACCGTATACACCTATAGCTAAAGTCTTTTGCTTACCGTCAAATCGGTACTTGAGGCGCCAGTACATGCCGCCAGAGGGCTTAACCAGAAGGCGTAGCCCTTTTTCATCGGTGAACCACTGATCTTTATCCGTAGGCCTGAAGGCCTTGATCTGCTTATCGTTAAGAGCCATCTGGCGCTACCTCACTTAACCTAACTGAGTGTAGCACCAAATATAGCACCACTATCTAGCGAAAGCTAACGAAACTTAAAGAAGCTAAACGGTCAGGATATGACCAGAAACTGAGGTGCAGAAAGGGATTAAAGGGTGTTAACGAAAGGTATAAAAAGATGGGATGGTGCCCGGAGACGGAATCGAACCGCCGACACGAGGATTTTCAATCCTCTGCTCTACCGACTGAGCTATCCGGGCAATACTTTCTTTCTTCTGTGCTGGTTGCGCACTGTTTGGCTACCAAGAAGAGGGCAGTATTAAACCCGTTTTGCTTTTTGCTGTCAACAATAAGTTGCTGAAATATGGTTATTTTCTTTATTGTTGTGGGTTTTTTCTAAGCAGAAGGTGGCACGTAGCCTTCCGCTTGGTCGTAATTATCACCAGAGACAAATTTATCCAGTTCCCCTTGCAGGTATGAGCGGCTTTCTGGATCCATCATATTTAAGTGCTTTTCGTTAATGAGCATTGTTTGGTGTGCTAACCAATCTTGCCATGCCTGTTTGGATAAAGTTTCAAATAGCTTTTGGCCTTTGGCACCTGGGTAAGGTGGGCGATCCATAGCGTCCATGTCAGCTTTGTATTTAGTGCAAAAAACGGTGCGGGTCATTGGGTTTTCTCAAGTAGTTTTTTGATCGGTGTCGCTAAGCCTATTGTATGCAGTTGTTGGCTGTCGTACCACTGACTTCTATTATTTTCTGAAACTTTTTGTAGAGTGTTACTGAGCACCAAAAGATGAGGCTCTATGGTGAGTTTATAGTGGCTGAATACGTGCTTGATGGGTGTTATGGGCCTGGTGTTGGTTGGTAGCCCATCTAACGCGAGTTGTGTTTGTAGTGCTTTGAGGTTAACAAATTCTGGCAGGCTCCAAAGCCCACCCCAAATGCCTTTGCTAGGGCGCTGTTCTAGTAGAATTTGGCCTTGTTGGTTTTTGAGTAATAACACGCTGATGGTTTTGTGTGGTAATACCTTTTTGGGCTTAGGTGTGGGGATGGATGCAACTCTGTCTAGTGCGAGTGCTTGGCAGCGTGCTTGCATGGGGCAGGCCACGCATAGTGGCTGTTTGGGTTTGCAGATGGTTGCGCCTATGTCCATGATGGCTTGGGTGTAATCTGCATTACGCTGGTTTGGCGTGAGCTCTGTGGCGATTTGCCAAAGTTGTTTATCTATCTTGCTTTGCCCGGGCCAGCCCTCTATGGCATGTAGACGTGTGAGTAGCCGCTTAACATTACCATCAAGTATGATGCCTGGTTCGTTATAGGCTTGGCTGAGGATCGCTCCTGCAGTAGATCTGCCTATACCCTTGAGCGCTATAAGGGCGTCTATGTTTTTTGGCATATTGCCCTGGTGTTGTTCTGCAATGGCTATAGCACTGTCATGGAGGTTACGGGCTCGGCTGTAATAACCTAAGCCTGTCCACAGGCTTAGCACTTCGTCAACATCAGCTTCTGCTAAATCTTTTGCTGCAGGGAAGCGCTCCATAAAGCGTTCAAAATAGGGAATGACAGTGACTACTTGGGTTTGCTGCAACATGATCTCAGATACCCACACACGGTAACCGGTGCGGTTTTTCTGCCAAGGTAGGTGGTTGCGGCCGTGTTGGTCGAACCATATGAGTAATTGTTCAGCAAAAGAGGTGTTTGTAGTCATTAATTGAGGACTTATGGGTGCGCAAATGCAGGTAATGCTGAGTATACAATTGTTTTATCGCTTTTAGGGACGTTTGTGCTTTGTAAAATAGCGGCTAAAGGCCGTATAATCTCAGCCTATTGTGTAGCTTTACCCATTATCAAACGAGAGGACATCTCATGTCGGCACGTACCGCCACCGTAGAACGGAATACCCTAGAGACTCAGATTAAAGTCAGTGTTAATTTAGACGGCACTGGTGAGTATAGTTGTGTTACGGGTTTGCCCTTCTTAGACCATATGTTGGAGCAGGTCGCGCGTCATGGATTGATTGACTTAGACATTATCGCCAAGGGTGATTTGCATATTGATGCGCACCACACGGTGGAAGATTTGGGCATTACCTTGGGTATGGCCATAAACCAAGCCGTGGGTGATAAAAAAGGCCTTACGCGTTATGGTTCCGCTTACGTGCCCCTTGATGAGGCGCTGTCTCGCGTGGTGTTGGATTTCTCTGGCCGCCCAGGCTTGTTTCACCATGTAAAGTATACCCGTGGTCGTATTGGTGGCTTTGATGTGGATTTGTTTGATGAGTTTTTTCGTGGTTTTGTAAACCACGCCAAGCTTACGTTACATATCGACAACCTAAGTGGTAAAAATGCCCATCACCAAGCAGAAACTGTGTTTAAAGCCTTTGGCCGTGCTTTACGTATGGCCTTAAGTGCTGACGAACGTATGGCAGGAATGATGCCGTCTACCAAAGGCAGTTTATAGGCGCGCTATGAAATCCATTGCAGTTATAGACTATGGCATGGGAAATTTACATTCCGTTGCCAAGGCCCTAGAACACGTTTGCCCAGATACCCGTGTGTATGTAACTAACAATGCGGTTAAAATTGAAGCTAGTGATCGTGTTCTTTTGCCTGGGGTTGGTGCAATTCGTGACTGTATGGCTGAGATCAAACGCCTTGGTGTTGACCAAATCGTGGCCGACCAAATGGGCAAAAAGCCAATGCTCGGTATTTGTGTGGGTATGCAGGCCCTTATGCAACGCTCCAGTGAAAACGGTGGCATAGATTGCTTAGACCAATTATCAGGTAATGTGTCCTTCTTTGGTGACCAATCAAGTGTGCAAGAAGCTCATTTGAAGGTGCCGCACATGGGTTGGAACCAGGTACAGCAGCGCCCTCACAAGCTTTGGGATGGTATAGAAGACAATAGTCGTTTCTATTTTGTGCACAGCTATTATGTGCGCACCGAAGCGCGCGATCTAGTGGCTGCTACCTGCAACTATGGCCTTGAGTTTGATGTGGCTTTGGCCCGTGAAAACCTTTTTGCAGTGCAGTTTCACCCAGAAAAAAGCCACTCAGCAGGCCTTAAACTTTTACAAAACTTCTTACAGTGGGACGGTAGCTAAACGCTGCCGCAAATCGTCTATGTCTCAAAACCCTTTGTTAATGATTCCAGCCATCGACCTAAAAGATGGTGAATGTGTACGCCTGCGCCAAGGCCGTATGGAAGAGTCTACTGTGTTCTCTGCAGACCCAGTGGCCGTAGCTAGCCAATGGGTAGATGCAGGCTGTAGAAGATTGCATTTGGTAGATTTGAATGGTGCCTTTGCTGGTAACCCTGTCAATGGGGATATTGTTAAGGCCATTGCCATGGCACACCCTAAGCTACCTATTCAAATTGGTGGTGGTATTCGTAATGTAGACATTATTGAAGCCTATCTTCAGTCTGGCGTTGAATATGTGATTATTGGCACTCAAGCCGTGCGTGATCCAGACTTTGTGACCCAAGCATGTCGTGATTTTCCAGGTCGTATCATAGTTGGCTTAGACGCCAGTGATGGCATGGTGGCTGTAGAAGGCTGGGCTGAAGTGACGGACGTTAAGGCTGTAGACTTAGCCAAGCGTTTTCGTAATGATGGTGTGAGTTCTATTGTTTATACGGACATTGCCCGTGATGGCATGATGCAGGGTGTTAACGTAGAAGCTACTCGTCATCTAGCTAGGGAAGCGGGTATCCCAGTGATTGCCTCTGGTGGCGTCACTAACATGGATGATGTGCGTGCGCTTGCAGCCGTTGCTAGAGATGGCATTGTAGGTGCCATTACAGGCCGGGCTATCTACGAAGGCACGTTAGATTTGGCTGCAGCACAATCCTATTGCGATGCACAAAGCTAACCACTAGCTATTTTAAGGAAAACACCATGGGCTTAGCCAAACGCATTATCCCCTGTTTAGATGTTAACAACGGCCGTGTTGTTAAAGGCGTGCAGTTTGTTGATATTCGTGATGCTGGTGATCCTGTGGAAGTGGCTAAACGCTACAATGAGCAGGGCGCAGATGAGATTACTTTTTTAGACATAGGTGCTACCCACGAAAACCGTGACACCATGGTGCACACGGTAGAAAAGATGGCTAGTGAAGTGTTTATTCCCCTCACTGTGGGTGGAGGGATTAGAAGCTGTGAAGATATTCGCCGCATGCTCAATGCAGGTGCAGATAAAGTAGGCATTAATTCGGCAGCCGTGGTTAACCCAGATTTTGTACAACAAGCAGCTGACCGTTTTGGTGCCCAGTGTATTGTGGTGGCTATAGATGCAAAGCAAGTAAGTGGCCCAGGCGAAACACCACGGTGGGAAATATTTACTCATGGTGGTCGTAAGCCTACGGGTATTGATGCTGTTGAGTGGGCTATTAAAATGGTGGATTACGGCGCCGGTGAAATCTTGCTTACTAGCATGGATCAAGATGGCGTTAAAAACGGTTATGATTTAGGCGTAACGCGCACCATTAGTGATGCCGTGTCTGTGCCCGTGATCGCTTCTGGTGGTGTGGGTAACTTGGACCACCTAGTAGATGGTGTGATTGGCGGCAGGGCTGATGCCGTATTGGCGGCTAGTATTTTCCATTTTAACGAATACACTATTCCTCAAGCAAAACAGTATATGGCCTCAAAGGGCATTGAGATGCGGCTGTAGCTGCCGGATTAGCGCCGTCGCTGAGGTGAGTTTTATGCCAGCTTCATCTAACCTGCCCAGCGATTTTCTTAAAAACTCCACCGTGGCTGGGTAGGGATGGCCAATAAGAACAGCGTGGCCATGTTCATGGGCAATGTCCATGGCCTCTTGAAACTGTATTTCTAGTGCGTCTGTACTGGTATCGTTATCTAAAAACACGTCTCTTGTCAGTGCTGGAACAGCTCGAGATAGAGCCTGTTGCAAAGCAACGCTGGCTGCGCTTGTACGACTATCTACAAAAAATAAATCCATCTCGTTGGCTACATCCATAGTCCATTGCATGGGTAGGGTTTGTTCAGTTAAGGCGCTACCCATGTGGTTATTTAGCCCTTCTGCGTGGGGCACACTGGCAAGGTCTTCTCGCAACACCTGTTTGAACTGATGTTCGTCCATATCTAAGGTAAGGCCACCAGGGCCTAGCCTGAGGCCTGCGTGGTTTTGCATAGGCACGTGGAGCATTATCTGCTTATCTGCTGCAGCACCTTGACGAGCCAATAATGCACCGTAAGGGGTATGAGGCATTACTGCTAAGGTAATTGGGCCAGGCAAATTTACAATGCCTAGCCCGTTGGCAAGGTTATAGCCTAGGTCGTCTATGATAATTACCATAGACGGCTGAAACTCATCAGCTTTCACTACATAAGTGGAGGCAACAAAAGGTATGAGCAGCAACCAAATAAAAGGGTATATAATGGTATTAATGCACTTAGGGACCATAACAAGATTGGCCGTCATGCTATTTTTTGGCATCTAAGAAATTAACTAGATCCAGTGCACTAGTAAGCTGTAGATCGTCCTCTATACTGGTATTGTCTATTTTTAAGTGAGGCTCGATTCCCTTTAGGTGGATATTATGACCGTCAGGTGTGTAATAGTAAGCCGTTGTTAGTTTAACGCCTGCACCTTCTGGCAATGCAATAATAGACTGTACTGAGCCTTTACCAAAGCTGGTATTGCCTACCAGTTGGCCGCGTTGATGATCTTTTATAGCACCGGCGACAATCTCAGATGCTGAAGCGCTACCATTGTTAATGAGTATGGCCAATGGCCAGCCTTCACTGGGGTCTGTCGAGCTGGCTTCAAAACGCATGTTGCCATGTCGTTGACGCGCCTTGGTGGTGACGATGATACCCTCAGTTAAAAATGCATCGGCCACTTCTGCTGCTGCTGCTAAAGTACCACCAGGATTGTTCCTTAAGTCTAATAACCAACGATCGGCCCCAGCTAACTTAAGCCGCTCCATTTGTTCTACTAGGTCTTGCCCAGTGTGGTCTTGGAAGTGGCTAATACGAAGATAGGCTACGTTACCAGCCATAAGCTCGCTGCGAACACTTTTTGTAGTAATGATCTCACGAGTTAAGGCGAACTTAAGCTCTTCACCATTACGTAAAATAATGAGCGCCACCTCTGTGCCAACCTCACCACTCATCAATTGATTAATGGCGTGCACATCAAGCCCTTTAACGGCTGTGCCTTGTACATGAGTGATCCAATCTCCAGGCTGGATTCCAGCACGGTATGCTGGACTACTGTCGATAGGGGTAATTATGCGAATATAATTACCCTCTGGTACTAGTTCAACACCAATTCCAGAGTATTCCCCCCGGGTGTCTTGTTGCAGACGAATCATGTCGTCGGCATCTAAATAGCTAGAAAAGGGGTCGAGTTTTAAGATCAGTCCTTCAAGGGCAAGCTGTAATAACTCTTCGTCTGTCTTGGCCTCTACGTGTTGCAGGCGAATGCGTTCATACACTGCTACAAATGACTGCAACGCAGCTAATGGCACAGGGGCCTGTGTTACTGGTGCCGCAGCCATGGTGTTTGAGTAGATTGACAGGCCTAGCGCAAGGGCAAGTGCCAGACGAACAACTCGTCGTCTAAACTGGGGTTGGGATGTGAACTGGGTCAGTTTAATGCGCATAAGGTAACCTTATTGCAACCATTGTTTAGGATTTAAGGGTTTGCCCTGTCGCCGCAAAGAAAAATACAATGCAGCTTTGGTATTGCCACCAGATTTTCCGCTACTGGCGATAAGTTGTTGAGCAGCGGCGTAATCTCCCACAGACAAATAGAGGGCTTGATTTTGTCCATACAGACTTAAAAAACCATCGCCGTGATCAACAATAATAACCAATCCATAACCTTTTAACCAATCGGAAAAAACCACATGCCCGCCGTGGATTGCCACCACATCCGAACCTTCAGGGGCTGCAATCAACCAACCTTGTTGGCTTAGAGGGTAGTGGCTTTGTGGAATTCCAAAACGGTTAAGTACTTTGCCCTTTAGGGGCCAAGGTAGTTTGCCCTTAGCGTCAGCCAGAGCGGCACCTGCCACTTGAACGTTGGCTTTGGCAATGGCCACTTGAATTTGTTCTAGTAGCTCTTGAGCTTGTATTTGATCAGCCTTGGCACTGGCTAAACGTTGGGCTTTTGAGGCTTGTTTGTTATTTAACAGTTTAAGATTAGTAGCAAGTTTAGTTTTAGCTTGTTTTAAATGTTGGTTTTGCGTTTGTAGTTGTTTGGCACTCTGCTGTAATTCTAGGGTTAGGTCAGCTTGCTCTTGTTGTACTAATGCGAGGCTGTTTAATGTTTGGCGATAGGCAGCCATTTGCTCGGCGCTGGCCTGGTTTAAGTATTGGTAATAAGCCATATTCCGGGCAAGAGCCGCAGGGTTATCTAAACTGAGCAACAGATTGCCAACTGCATTCTGTCCTTGCTGATACTGGCTTTTTAACTGGCCGCCGAGTTGCTGCTCTTGTTCGGCTAAGGCATCTTGAAAATGGCTGGATTGCTGTTGCAGCTTGGCGAGATGGGCAGCAGCTTTTTGGCTGCCCTGTTGGTTTTGTTGTATGGCTTTACGAAGGCTGCTGATATTTTGTTCATTACTGCGCAGCAGTTGTTGTAAATCGGAGGCTTTATTTTGTGCGTTATGAAGCCACGACTGTAAGCTGCCGATATCGCTTTGCAATTGCTGCATACGTTGTTGAACTTGCTGCTCACTGTTGGCTGACAACCCTGTGCTTATGAGCAAAAGCAAAGTACACGTTAAGTTGGCTATAAAACGCAATTTAACTAAATTCCACCAAGTTACGCCCGGTCATTTCTTTGGGCTGTTCTAGGCTCATTAAATGCAGCAAGGTTGGTGCTAGGTCAGCTAGCACGCCAGAAGAAAGTTTTGCGTTACCGTTTCTGCCGCTCACATAAACCAAAGGCACAGGCCATAACGTATGGGCTGTATGAGGTTGGCCAGTGGTTGGGTTGGTCATTAGTTCTACGTTGCCATGGTCGGCGGTAATTAACGCCTCGCCACCGACATTCTCCAAGGCACAAACGATACGTGAAAGACAGGCATCCACAGCTTCAACCGCTTTAACGGCCGCATCAAATTTACCCGTGTGCCCCACCATATCTGCGTTGGCAAAGTTGCATACAATTAGATCGTAGGCACAGCTTTCGATGGCGGCAACGAGTTTGTCAGTTAGCTCTGGCGCACTCATCTCTGGCTGTAAGTCGTAGGTGGCGACGTTGGGTGAGGGAATGAGCTCACGGCTCTCGCCTTGGTACAGTGCTTCTTGACCACCACTAAAAAAGAAGGTGACGTGGGCATATTTTTCAGTTTCGGCAATACGTAATTGCGTCTTGCCATGGTTGGCCATTACTTCGCCAAGATCATTTTTTACATGGGTTGGCGGAAAAGCACAGGCTGTGTCTATGTCGGCGCTGTATTCCGTCATCATCACAAATTCTGCTAGATCAAGGGGCTCTCCACGATCAAAGTTATCAAATTCGTCATCCACAAACGCACGGGTAATTTGGCGTGAGCGGTCGGGCCTAAAGTTGACGCAGATCATAGCATCACCATCTTCAATGGTGGCGGGCTGGCCGCGCTGATCTAAAATAACCGTAGCGGGCACAAACTCATCTGTGACATTGTTTAAGTAGGCTTCTTGTAATGCATTAAGAGCCGATAAGCATTCATACTCTGCTTCGCCGTAACGCATAGCGCGGTATGCACTTTCAATTCGCTCCCAGCGGTGGTCTCGATCCATAGCAAAATAACGACCACACAAACTACCAATGCGGCCACCTATAGGCTCTAGGGCATCCATTAGCGCTTGTATGTAATCTTGTGCAGAGCTGGGCGCCGTGTCTCTGCCATCTAACCATGCGTGTACAATAATAGCTGTGGCTCCACGTTGGTGAGCTAACCGACAGGTTGCAAATAAATGATCCTGATGGCTGTGCACGCCGCCATCTGATAACAAGCCACAGATGTGTACCGTGCCTTTATTAGCTATGGCTTTATCAATGGCAGAAAGGATCACAACGTTAGTATTAAAATCGCCATCTTCAATGGCTTTGCCGATACGTGTATAATTTTGATACACCACCCGCCCAGCGCCAATGTTCATGTGGCCTACCTCGGAGTTGCCCATTTGGCCATCGGGTAGACCTACATCAGCACCAGACGTGCCTACTAAAGTGTGGCGATGATTTGCCAGCAAAGCATCCCAGGTGGGTGTGATCGCTGCTTTAATAGCATTAGAAGCAGATGATTCGTTTTGTCCCCATCCATCAAGAATGATGAGGGCTTTTGGGCTAGAAGTGGTCATGGTGTCCGTTATCAGCAAATGGCACTTGATATTTTAGCAGTCCACCCCCAATTTATCCATGCTATGGCGTATAATGCCGCCGAACTCGTCGTCCTTATGGCGGCCCAGAACCTATTAATCGTTGGGAATAATAAAGCTTATGGAACGTTACCTCGAATTTACAATCAATCACTGGGAAATGGTATTGGCCTTGCTGCTGACATTGTCGGTGTTATTGATCACAGAACGGCGCAAAGCTGCTCCGTCTGTGTCGCCACAACAAGCGACCGTGTTAGCTAATGGAGAAGATGCCTTATTGCTCGACATCCGTACTCCTGCAGATTTTAAGGCTGGCCGCGTGATTGGGTCTAAGAACATTCCTTTTGCTGATCTAACAAAACGCATGTCAGAGCTTGAAAAACACAAAGATAAACCCATAGTTATAATCTGTAAGACAGGTCAGACATCCTCGAGTGCAGCGAATGTGTTAAAAAAGGCAGAGTATACCAACGTGCATCGTATGGCCGGTGGTATGGCCGAATGGACAGGGCAGAACTTGCCACTTGTCCGTAAATGAATATCTAAGACTGAGGCCGCAGCTATGACGACACAGGTGATAATGTACAGTTCTAGCCTATGTGGCTATTGTTTTAGGGCCAAACGTTTGCTCGACAGCAAAGGCGTGGCTTATAAAGTAATTAGTGTTGATGGCCGTAGTGATGTACGCCAGCAAATGATGCAACTCACTGGTGGCTATACAGTGCCGCAAATTATTATTAATGGCAGTGCCATTGGTGGATGTGATGAATTACATATGTTGGAACGCCAGCAAAAACTAGATCCCTTGCTAGCGGCTTCGTAAACGAAGTATTTCCATATAGAATATATCAAAGAGAATTAAGCATGAGTGAAGAAGAAAAAGACATGAGCGAAGAAGAAAAAGACATGAGCGAAGAAAAAAAAGGCGCAGCAGCTTCAGAAGCTAGCGACCAGCCACAAATTATGATCCAGCGTGTGTATTTAAAAGACTTGTCTTTTGAATCACCTAATTCACCACAATCATTCACAGCTGATTGGAAGCCAGAAGTAGGTGTGGATTTAAATAGTCAGGCTCGCCAGCTTAATGAAACCAGTTTTGAGGTGGTTTTACGTATAACCATCACTGCTACCGCAGAAGAAAAGACGGTTTACTTAACGGAAGTGCAGCAAGCGGGTCTGTTCCACATCGCCAACGTACCTAAAGAGTCTATGGGTCAAGTATTGGGTGCTTTTTGCCCTAACATCCTGTTCCCGTATGCCCGCGAAGCCATTGATAACTTAGTGCAAAGAGGCAGTTTTCCAGCCTTAATGCTTGCACCAGTTAACTTTGATGCTTTGTATGCACAGAGCATGGCACAGCAAGCCACTCAAGCTGCTGAAGCTGGAACTGAAGCAGGCGAAGCTACGCCAGAACAGACGCATTAACGTGCGCGCCTAGCTAGCGCCTTCGTAGTTAAGCTGGCGCCATGCTTCATAAACTACAATAGCCGCACAATTTGATAAGTTCAAACTGCGGCTTTGTGCTGTCATGGGCAGGCGAATTCTGCCGTCACATCTTGCCCTAATCTCTTCGGGCAGGCCTCGGCTCTCTGGGCCAAATAATAACACGTCATCTTTTTTAAACTTGGCTTTACTAAAGCAATCACTGCCCTTTGTAGTCATGGCGTAGACAGTTTTAGGTTGTACGCTAGCAAGAAACTCGGTGTAATTTTTGTGCACTTGCATGTGCGCCCATTCGTGATAATCCAACCCAGCGCGTCTTAGTGATTTATCTTCTAGTTTAAAGCCTAGGGGCTCAATTAAATGTAATTGAAACCCCGTGTTGGCACATAGGCGAATAATATTGCCCGTATTGGGTGGAATTTCTGGTTCAAAAAGCACAAGGTGTAACATGGTGTTGTTTGGCCCTAGAAGTATTTGGGTGTTAAGTATGGTTCAACAATTAAACATATGCTAACTCTGCCTAAAGCCCTAATTCGTTTATTTTTCGGGTGAGGGTGTTTCTACCCCAACCTAATAATTCTGCAGCTTCTCTACGGCGACCATGGGTGTGTTTTAGGGCAGCTTGTATCATCACTTTCTCGAATGCAGGCAGGGCCTTATCGAGTAGTTGTTGTTGGCCAAATTGGAGTTCTTTCTTAGCCCATTTTGATAATGAATCTTGCCAGTTTTCTTCAATGCTAACCTTGGAGATTTGCTCTTGTAGCTCTGGAGGTAAATCACTAACCAAGATTTGGTTGCCGCTGCCCATAACGCTTAGCCAACGGCAAACATTTTCTAATTGACGAACATTGCCAGGCCAATCTAATTTTTGTAAATGTTCTGCAGCGGCGCTGGAGAGTTGTTTTGTTTCTACTGCAAGTTCTTTAGCGCTGGTCACTAGAAAGTGCCTTGCTAGAGCAGGGATGTCTTCGCTGCGCTGGCTAAGGTTTGGCAGGGGTATGCGGATAACGTTAAGCCGGTGGAACAGGTCTTCACGGAATAACCCTTGTTCTACTCGTTTGGTTAAATCTTGATGGGTGGCTGCGATAATACGCACATCCACTTTAACTAGATTGTGGCCGCCCACACGATAAAATTCACCGTCGGCCAACACCCTTAATAGTCGAGTTTGGGCTTCAGCTGGCATGTCACCGATTTCATCTAACAGCAATGTGCCACCGTGGGCTTGTTCGAAGTGCCCTTTGCGCTGGTTGGCTGCGCCTGTAAAAGCGCCTTTTTCATGGCCAAAGAGTTCAGACTCAATAAGGTCTTTCTGAATAGCGGCCATGTTTAACGGAATAAAAGGTTTATTAGCCCTTGGGCTATGTTGATGCAGTGCTTGGGCAATAAGCTCTTTACCGGTGCCCGAAGCGCCGTTAATCATTACCGTCATATTGGATTGCGAAAGGCGACCAATGGCTCTGAACACCTCCTGCATGGCAGGGGCTTCACCAATAATTTGGGCGCTAGCGGGCGCTGGTTCTGGTGTGCTAGTACCCGCTTGCTGTTGAGCATGTTGCAAGCCTCGTTGCACTAGGGCAACAGCCTCATCAATATCGAACGGTTTTGGTAGATAATCAAAAGCGCCACCTTGATAGGAGGCTACGGCGCTGTCTAAATCAGAGTGCGCGGTCATAATAATGACGGGCACATGAGCTATCTGTTGTTGTAGCCGTTGTAATAAGCTTAGGCCGTCAATACCCGGCATACGAATATCGCTAACAATCAGATTGGGTGAGTCAGACTCAAGCGCATCCAACAGCTGCTGACCGTCTTCAAAGCTGCGACTGCTGATTTGTGCTTGTTGTAAGGCGCGCTCTAACACCCAGCGAATGGCGTGATCGTCGTCTACTATCCATACATCTTGGCTCATGGGAGGTTCTCCATGGGTAAGTAAATATTAAAGCAAGTCTGGCCTTTTTGGCTATCACACTCGATCAGACCTTGGTGCTGCTGTATAAGGCTTTGGGCGATACTTAAGCCCAGTCCTGTGCCTTGAGCACGATGGGTCACCAGTGGGAAAAATATGTCTTCTTTAAGGTCTGCAGCAATACCAGGGCCGTTGTCGCTTATGCTGATGCAGCACACTAGGCGGTGACAGGTGTTGCCGATGGTGAAGCGTCTCACAGCCCTTGTCTTTAGGCTAATGTGGCCGCCGTTAATCTGATGCTCTACCAGTGCTTGCAAGGCATTGCGCCCTACGTTTAAGAACACTTGTGTCATTTGATTGGCGTCGATGAGCAGTTCTGGCAGACTGGGATCATAATCTCGTATTAGCTGTACTTGGTCACCAGCCTCAGCACGCAATAACTGGTCTATTTTATCCAGTATCTGGTGAATATTACAGGCCTGCTTTTGGGTTTGGCGCTGGGGGCCGAGTAGCCGGTCTACAAGGTCTCTTAGGCGATCAGCCTCAGAAATAATGATGTCAGTGAACTCGTGTAAAGAAGGGTTTAGTTCTCTTTGTAATAATTGCGCTGCGCCACGAATTCCACCTAATGGATTCTTGATCTCATGGGCAAGGTTGCGCACAAGGTTAGATGATGCTTGCTGTTGGGTTGTCATGCGCGCTTCTAGTGTGAGTCGCTTCACACGCTCTAAAGGCTGTATCTCTAAGGCTAAACTGCCTTGTTCGTCCACAGTGGTAACGGTCAAATCTACCCATATCCTATGGCCGTTGGCTTGTTGGATTTGGGTGTCGCGACTGGTAAAGGATTGTTGATGGTTTGAGCTATGCTGTAACTGCCGCTTAAGAAGCGGATCTAACGATAGTAAAGCCCCGATGGGTTCCAATTGCATTTGATGCTGACTAACCCGAAATAAATTCTCTGCAGCCAAGTTAAGGACCACAATTTCCATGCGAGCGTTAACCAAAACGATGGCGGTGGTTAAATGGTTAACCAGGCTAGCAAGAGCTTGGCTGGCTTGCAGTGGATTAGGCATTGCACTCCGTGTTAATAATCTGTGGCAATAATCGAGCGCACCAAATTAGTGCGCTGAGTGTGCTTAAAAAGCCCTCCTAGGAGGGCTTTTGTTATGCCATTAGCAAGAGTAGTAAAGGCCAAACTCAACAGGGTGAGTTACGCTGTTTACTGCTTCAACTTCGCCGTTTTTAAGTTCGATGTAAGCATCGATCATTTCGTCAGTAAATACGCCGCCACGAGTTAAGAACTCACGATCTGCTTCTAGTGCATCAAGGGCCTCTTCTAGGCTTCTAGCAACCGTTGGGATTGCGGCTGCTTCTTCAGCAGGTAGGTCATACAAATCCTTGTCGGCAGCATCGCCAGGGTGGATTTTGTTCTGAATGCCATCAAGGCCTGCCATTAACAATGCCGCGAAGCACAAGTAAGGGTTGGCTGTAGGATCAGGGAAGCGCACTTCTACACGACGACCGCGTGGGTTGCTTACGTATGGAATACGAATAGACGCAGAGCGGTTACGGGCAGAGTAGGCCAACATGACAGGGGCTTCAAAACCAGGCACTAAGCGCTTGTAAGCGTTAGTAGAGGCGTTAGTGAAAGCGTTAAGCGCCCTAGCGTGCTTAATTATACCGCCAATGTAGTATAGTGCTATGTCAGACAAGCCACCATAGCCGTCACCTGCAAAAAGGTTAACGCCATCTTTAGCAATAGACTGGTGTACGTGCATGCCAGAACCGTTGTCGCCAACGATTGGCTTAGGCATAAAGGTAGCTGTCTTGCCGTAAGCGTGAGCCACGTTGTGTACGCAGTACTTAATGATCTGAACTTCGTCAGCTTTACGAATTAAAGTGCTGAACTTAGTGCCGATTTCGTTTTGGTTAGCCGTTGCCACTTCGTGGTGGTGTACTTCTATTTCAACACCCATAGCTTCCATTGCGTCACACATTGCGCCACGCATATCGTGCGAAGAGTCGACTGGAGGAACTGGGAAATAACCGCCTTTAACACCAGGACGGTGGCCAGTGTTGCCGCCTTCGATAGTAGCGTTAGACTGCCAAGCTGCTTCTTCAGAATTGATTTCGTACATGGCACCTTGCATATCGGCTTTCCACTTTACGTCATCAAATACAAAGAATTCTGGCTCTGGACCAAAGAATGCAGTGTCACCAATACCTGTAGACTTAAGGTATTCTTCAGCGCGAGCGGCAACAGAGCGTGGGTCGCGGTCGTAGCCTTGCATAGTAGCGGGCTCAATAACGTCACAACGTACGTTTACTGTGGTTTGTTCTGTGAATGGGTCTAATACAGCAGAGCTGTCGTCAGGCATGATAATCATGTCTGAATCGTTAATGCCTTTCCAGCCAGCAATTGACGAACCATCAAACATTTGTCCTTCAGAAAAGAAGTCTTCGTCTACAACGCGCGCAGGAATCGTTACGTGGTGTTCTTTACCTTTGGTATCGGTGAAACGTAGGTCGACCCAGCGCGCTTCGCTGTCTTGGATCATCTTAAGGGTATTTGCGGACATAAAGTCTCTCCAATCAAAACCGGCTTAAGCGCCGGAGGGTTAACGTGTATGGGTTGCAGCGTGTTGGCTGACATTACTGTTTATTACTGTTCATTACTATAGCAACGCTCGTGCCAACTTTGTGTAATGCGTTAAAAGCGACTCTCTATGGCGGTTTTGGTCACATGCATGTGACTTTTAATATGGTACCGCCTTAATTAAGGGACAGTGTAATAAAATTAACAGCCAATATGGGTATAGTTTGCACTAAAAAGAGTCGTATTTGAAGACCGTTCGCACCAATAGGGTGCATAAGTATAAAGCTGCATGAATGTTGTTCTTGTTCCCCCTTAGGTGCTGTGTTATCACCTTACTTTTGCTATAATTCGCGCTGCATTTTTTTGGCGCTGCAGTACAGTAACGCCCATACGTATTTTGGCCATGTTCAATTGAGGCCGTTTGGAGTAGTGAGATGATCGAAAAGTTAAGAAATGTGGCGATTGTAGCCCACGTAGACCATGGTAAAACCACCTTGGTAGACAAGTTGCTAGAACAATCCGGCACCCTTGACCGTCGTGACCAAGGCACAGAGCGCCTTATGGACTCTAACGACCAAGAAAAAGAACGTGGTATTACCATCACAGCAAAAAACACTGCTGTAAGTTGGAATGGTTACCATATCAACATCGTTGACACACCAGGACACGCCGACTTTGGTGGTGAGGTAGAACGCGTTCTATCTATGGTAGATTGCGTATTGTTGTTGGTGGACGCCGTAGATGGCCCTATGCCACAAACACGGTTTGTAACTCAAAAGGCCTTCCAACAGGGCCTTAACCCAATTGTTGTAATCAACAAGATCGACCGTCCAGGCTCACGTCCGGATTGGGTTATGGATCAGGTGTTCGATTTGTTCGACTCTTTAGGAGCGACTGATGAGCAGCTAGACTTCCCGGTAATGTACACGTCTGCCATCAACGGTATCGCTGGTTCATCACCAGACGACATGTCTGATGATATGACACCATTGTTCGAAGCTTTGGTTGAACATGTTAAAGCACCAAATGTAGACCTTGAAGGTCCTTTACAGATGCAAATTTCCGCCTTGGACTACTCAAGCTATGTAGGCGTTATCGGCGTGGGTCGTATTAAGCGTGGCAGTATGAAGCTAGGGCAACAGGTTAAAGTGGTTTGTGCCGATGGCAAGCAGCGCGCAGCTAAGTTACAAAATGTAATGAGTTACATGGGTCTTGAGCGTATTGATGTGCCAACAGCCCAAGCTGGCGATATTGTGTGCGTAACTGGTATAGATGGTTTGAATATTTCTGACACCATTTGTCATCCAGACCATATTGAAGCATTGCCTGCTCTAAGCATTGATGAGCCAACAGTATCCATGACGTTCCAAGTGAACGATTCACCGTTTGCTGGTCTAGACGGCAAGTTTGTTACCAGCCGTAACATCCGTGACCGTTTAGATCGTGAATTGATTCACAACGTAGCCCTACGTGTTGAGCAGGGTGATTCTCCAGATCGTTTTGTAGTATCAGGCCGTGGTGAGTTGCACTTGTCAGTATTAATCGAAAGCATGCGTCGTGAAGGCTTTGAGTTGGGTGTGGGTCGTCCACAGGTAATCGAGAAAGAAGTTGATGGCGTGATGATGGAGCCATACGAAGCGGTATTGATCGATTGTGAAGATCAGCATCAAGGTTCGTTGATGGAAGAAATGGGCCGCCGTAAAGCAGATATGACCAACATGGAGCCAGACGGTAAAGGCCGCACACGTTTAGAATTCGTTATTCCTTCACGTGGTTTGATTGGCTTTCGTGGTCAGTTCTTAACCTTAACTTCGGGCAGTGGTGTAATGACTTCTGTATTCGATCACTACGGTCAGGTGAAGCAAGGTGCGTTGGCTGAGCGTCAAAACGGCGTATTGGTTTCCATGGTTAAAGGTAAGATCTTAGCGTTCGCTTTGTTTAACCTGCAGACCCGTGGCCGTTTGATGGTTGAGCCAAACATTGATGTATACGAAGGTATGCTTATAGGTGTTCACAGCCGTGGTAATGACTTGGCGGTTAACCCAACTAAGGGTAAGCAGCTTACCAATATCCGTGCGGCAGGTACCGATGAGAACATTGTGCTTAGCCCACCTATTCGGTTCTCTCTTGAGCAAGCGCTTGAGTTTATCGAAGACGATGAGTTGGTTGAAGTGACACCTCACTTTATCCGTTTACGAAAGCGTCTACTTACGGAAACTGCACGTAAGCGTGCACCTAAGTAAGCATCGCTAACGCCAACAAAAGGCCGGCTTAAGCGCCGGCTTTTTTGTGAGCGAAAAGAATTTGGGAGCTATCAGCTTACGATAGAGTCTGTTAGTTTATAAGTATGTGAGGGTATCGTTATGAACAAACTTATATTATTGGTGTTGGCAGGCCTTACTGTGGCCTGTATGAATACCCCAAGTCGTGTTGTCACAACTGCTACTGTGCCGATTTTTACAGCTGCCTATGATGCCTTTAGTTGTGATCAGCTCTATTCTGAGGCTCGGCGTATTACTGGCCAGATGCACGAAATTGCTGGAGTGAGAGATGAAGACGCGGAAATGGAACGTTTAGAACTTGTTGGGGGTGTGTTTTATTGGCCAGTTTTGCTGTTCGTAGATGGCAGTAGCGACTCTCAAGCGGCGAAAGATGAATACAATCAATTAAAAGATCGTTTATTAAGCTTGTCTGATTGGGTTGTTAACAAGCAGTGCGGTGGTTAAATAGGTAATATTAGTTGTGTCTTCAGTCTGTAGGGTATATATCCAAATAACAGGCATAAAAAAAGCAGCTCATATGAGCCGCTTTCTGAGGCTAGTTTATTTTTATTATTAAGCCAAAGGATGTCTTTTTTTCTTATTGCGCTTATTATTTTTATTTACGCTGAAAGCATACTACCAACATTCGCCACAGTGTCTAATACTAAAAAGTTATAACTTGCTTCAAAATTAGAATAAAGAGTGGCTATGTTAATGACCCGCAAGCTGCCACCTTGTTTATAATTCCGTGCAGGATTAACATGGCGGTGTTTAATAACCTTCCATTTAATGACTTTCTATGGCCAGTATTCAAGTCTCCTACCCCCATCCACTCACTATGGCAGAAGCCCGCGAAGCGGTAAATGCCTTTTCTGCTAAGCTGGAAAAAAAGTTAGACGTAAAGAGCTCTTGGCAGGGCGATATATTGATGCTTGAGCGCCAAGGTGTAAAAGGCTCTATGGTGCTAACAGAAGGGATGGTAGAAGTTGAACTGACCCTTGGCATGATGTTAACTCCCATGAAGGGCCAGATCGAAGCAGAGGTTAACAAGCAGCTAGCACGCTGTCTTGGTTAGCTTGGACCTGTGGATTGCAGCGTCGCAATCTACAATATATAGCGGCTCAAATCTTGGTCTTTCACAAGATCTTGTAGGTTGTTATCTACGTAAGTTTGGTTAATAACTACTTTCGCGCCAGTGGCTTGGTTAGCCGTGAATGATAGATCTTCTAGCAAACGCTCCAATAGTGTATGCAGGCGTCGCGCGCCGATGTTCTCGGTGCTTTCGTTCACCTCATAGGCCAGCTCAGCTATGCGCTTAACACCATCCTCAGTGAACTCTAGATCAACTCCTTCTACACTCAATAGCGCTTTATACTGCTGCGTGAGTGAATAGTTAGGTTCCGTAAGAATGCGTGCAAAGTCTTCTGGGCGTAGGGCGTTTAACTCTACCCGAATAGGTAACCGGCCTTGTAACTCTGGAATAAGGTCTGAAGGCTTTGCAACGTGGAATGCGCCTGAGGTAATAAACAGGATATGGTCTGTCTTCACCATACCGTATTTAGTGGTTACGGTGCAGCCTTCAATGAGGGGCAACAAGTCGCGTTGCACGCCTTCACGTGATACATCGCCACTGCCACCTTCTTGTCTTTTAGCAATTTTGTCGATCTCATCTAAAAATACAATACCATTTTGCTCAACGGCGTCTAAAGCCTGTTGTTTAAGATCTTCTTCCTTAACTAAGCCTGCAGCTTCTTCGCCTTGAAGTTGCTTTAGGGCGTCGGCAATGTTCATTTTTTTGGTTTGTTTTCTGTCTTTGCCCATGTTGGCAAATAAACCCTGCAATTGATTGGTCATATCTTCCATGCCCGGAGGCGCCATGATCTCAACACCAACCGGTGAGTTAGATACTTCTATATCAATTTCTTTGTCGTTTAGTTTACCTTCTCGCAGTTTCTTACGGAATACCTGACGGGTGCCTGACTCTGTAGTGCTTGAGTCATCATCTGCACCACGTGCAGGCGGCAGCAATACGTCTAAAATACGGTCTTCTGCACGGTCTTCTGCTTGGTTGGCCACTTTGGTCATGGCGTCTTCACGCAGCATCTTCATAGCCGTTTCCATGAGGTCACGAATAATAGATTCTACATCACGGCCTACATAACCTACTTCAGTGAATTTGGTTGCTTCGATCTTTATAAAAGGAGCATGGGACAATTTGGCCAAACGTCGAGCAATCTCAGTTTTACCAACACCAGTAGGGCCAATCATCATAATGTTTTTGGGTGCAATTTCAGCCCGCATGTTGGGTTCAAGTTGCATACGGCGCCAGCGGTTACGCAGTGCGATAGCCACGGCGCGCTTAGCGGCATCTTGGCCAATAATGTGGTTGTCGAGTTGGCTGACAATTTCAGCAGGAGTCAGTTGAGACATGGTTCAGCCTTATTTATTAGTTTGAGCGGTTAGTTCAATGGTTTCGATGGTAGTTTGGTGGTTGGTAAAAACACAAATATTTGCAGCAATATCAAGGCTTTTACTAACGATGTCGTGGGCCGAAAGCTCTGTGTTGTCCAACAGCGCTAATGCTGCAGCTTGGGCGAAGTTGCCACCAGAACCAATGGCAATAAGCCCGTGTTCTGGCTCTATTACATCACCAGTACCGCTGATAATAAGGGAGGCCTCCTCATTGGCAACCACTAGCATGGCTTCTAACCGGCGTAAGGCGCGATCACTACGCCATTCTTTGGCCAGTTCTACGGCAGAACGCACCAGTTGGCCGTGGTGCTTTTCTAGCTGACTTTCAAAGCGTTCAAATAAGGTGAATGCGTCAGCGGTACCACCAGCAAACCCTGCAATTACTTTGTCGTGGTATAGGCGGCGCACTTTTCGAGCATTGCCTTTCATTACGGTATTGCCCAAGGAAACTTGGCCGTCGCCACCTAATACAACTTGATCGCCGCGGCGTACTGATACAATGGTGGTCATGTCTCATTCCTAATTGGTTGCAAAGCTCTGGCTATGTGCCTAAGTGTGGTCCTGTTAGGATGGGGTCGAGACGCTAGAATTCAAGCGTAAACGGACTTAACAGACGTTTAGTTAGCGCTTTTACTAATTCGAATCGACTCAATGCTCTGTTGGGCGAGGAGGTCTTCGGCTTTGTTAAGGGTTGAGCGGTTGCTAAATGGCCCGATGCGAACGCGATACCAAACGGAGCCAGTGCTCGAAACTGTTTTTTCGACCACAACATTATTCATATTAATAAGGATCAGTTCAGCCCTAAGGCGGTCAGCTTCAGCCAGCTTACGAAAAGATCCGGCCTGCAGTAAGATGTTAGTCTTCTTTTGAGGGTCTTTAGGTGTGGAGATATAAGCATCGACTTGCACTGGGGTAACTTCACTATCGGGCAATAAGGTATAAAAGTCGAAGCTGTCCTTTGGTTCGATAACACCTTTCTTATCAAGCGCCTTGTCTATGTTTTTCGGTGCCAACTTAATCGCTTTAGATGGGTTGTTTTTTTCACTTACAACGGTGCTAGCGTTGGTATCATCTGGCTGTTGTGAAAGCACCACCAGGGCCGCCAAAAAACCCATGCTTACAATTAAGGTAAACAGCATCACCCAGCCTGAAACAGCAGGTTTGCGTGGCTTTTTCTTGGGTTTTCGCTTAGCGTAATCGTGGGGTGCCATGGCTACATTTGCTCTGGTGCGTCGACACCCAACAGGCTTAGGCCGTTAGCCATGACTTGGCACGCGGCCATGCAAAGACACATGCGAGCGTTACGTAATTTAGCATCGTCAATAACCATGCGGTGAGCGTTGTAGTAACTGTGAAAATTACTGGCTAAGTCTTTAAGGTAATGGGCAACCTGATGGGGCTCGTGGTTGTTGGCCGCACTAGTGATGACTTCTGGGTACAGTTCAATCTGCTGCATAAGAGCGATTTCCGTCTCTTCGTTAAGCTTTTCTAGTTGCTGCAGACCTATTTCTGAATTCCATGCCATGTTCTTTTCTGCCAATTTTCTAATAAGGGTGCAGATACGTGCATGAGCATACTGAATGTAATACACCGGATTGTCTTTACTTTCTGACTTAGCAAGGTCCAAGTCAAAATCCATATGTTGTTCCGATTTACGTGTGACATAGAAGAAGCGTGAGGCGTCTTTGCCCACTTCTTCACGAAGTTCGCGTAAGGTCACAAAAGAACCACTACGGGTAGACATTTGCACCCGTTCTGCACCACGATACAAAATGGCAAATTGAACTAGCTTTACTACTAAGCGGGCAGGGTTAATACCTAGGGCTTGTAACGCGGCCTTTACCCTAATGATGTAGCCGTGGTGATCTGCTCCCCATACATTAATGACCGTATCCATGCCACGTTCGAACTTATTCAAATGGTAGGCAATGTCGGACGCAAAGTAGGTGGTTTGGCCATTGTCACGTTTTACTACGCGGTCTTTGTCGTCGCCAAATTCCGTAGAACGAAACCATAAGGCACCGCCGTCTTCATAGACATGGCCTTGTTCTTGTAGTTTAGTAATGGCACGGTTGATTTGGTCGCCATGGTCTAGGCTACGTTCGGAGAACCACTGCTCGAAGTCCACACCAAAACCGTGTAAATCCTGCTTAATATCATCACGAATAGAGTCTAGGCCAGCATCAAACATTAAGCGATAATCACTTTTGCCCAGCAAGTTCTGAGCACGCTCAACCAAATCATCGATGTGTTTTTCTTTGTCGCCTTCAGGGGCATCTGCATGGAGGCCAGCCATCACTGCTGCAGCATCACGCTGTAAACGGCTACCCACTTGTGCATGCAGTTGTTGGGCTATGTCATTAACATAATCACCTTGATAACCATTACTTGGGAATACAATCTCTTCACCTGCTTGTTGTAGGTAACGCAGCCACACACTGGCGGCCAAAATATTCATTTGTCGGCCGGCATCATTTACGTAATATTCCCTCTCTACCTCGTAGCCCGCTGCTTCCAACAAGTTAGAAACACTGGCGCCATAGGCTGCACCGCGACCATGGCCCACATGTAAAGGACCTGTAGGGTTGGCAGATACAAATTCAACTTGAACTTTATGGCCAGACCCACTGTTATTGCGGCCAAATTGCTCAGCTTCTTTAAGCACTCTAGCAATAACGGCCTGAGTGGCATCTTGGCTGATAAAAAAGTTAATGAAGCCTGGACCCGCAATTTCTGTTTTAGTTACTGAGTCTGATGTAGGTATGTGGTTGCAGATCAGTTCTGCGATGTCGCGTGGCTTGCGCCGTGTTGCCTTAGCTAAAGTGAGGGCGATGTTACAAGCAAGGTCGCCGTGTTGTTTGTCGCGGGTGTTATCAATTTGAATAGTGGCGACGAGATCAGCGTCAAACTCACCCACAGTTTTAAGTGCATCGATGGCTTGTTGAATGAGGTCTGCAATGTGTTGCTTCATGTTGGTGTTTTGGCTTCTAAAGGTTTAAATGCTGTCCAGAAATGAGGACATAACAAATGCGTGTATATAACGCCTAATTATCCCAGTTCTTGCGGGTCTATGTCTAGACTCCAGCGTATTTTACGCGCTGCTGGATGTTGATCTAATAAATGGCACAATTGCTGTAATAATTGCTGTAATTGTTTGCGGTTAGGGTGCTGAAGTTGTAGTTGAGCACGATAATAATGGGCTCTACGGGCCATAAAAGCAGGCATAGGGCCGAACATAAGCAAGGCTTTGGTTAGTGGTCGTAACGCTGGGCTTTGTATTTGTTGCCCTAACCAATTTAGCAGGGCAAAGGCTTGTGTCGCATCTTTTGCCTGAGCATGAAACAAGGCCATATGACCCACGGGTGGCAAGCCACTTTGTTGGCGGATGGTTAGCTCTTGCTGAGCAAAGGCGTTGTATCCCTGGTTTACTAAAATGTTAATGGTGGGGTGATCTGCTTGGTAGGTTTGGATCACTGCTGTACCGGGTATTTGGGCACGCCCCGCACGACCTGCGGTTTGCACTAATAGTTGCGCTAGCTTTTCTGGACCGCGGAAATCACTGCTAAACAGGCTGGCATCAGCATCTAAAATAGCCGCCAAAGTAACATTAGGAAAATGGTGACCTTTAGCCAACATTTGGGTGCCCACTAATAAGCAAGGCTCGCCCCGATGCACCTGATCTAACATACTTTCTAAGCTGCCTTTTTTACGGGTAGTGTCGCGGTCTATACGATGAACTGGCGTGTTTGGGAAGAGCGTGTTGAGCTGTTCTTCCGTTCGCTCGGTACCTTGGCCTAACGGCTTTAATTGGTGGCTCTGGCATTGTGGGCAATGTAAATGTACGGGTTGCTGGTGCTCACAGTGGTGGCAATGTAACCTTGGGGGCCGACGGTGTAAGGTCATATTGGCATCGCAGGCTGGGCATTGTGCGGTTGCGCCACAAGACTGGCATTGTAAGCTCGGGGCAAACCCCCGCCTATTTAGCATCAGTAGAACTTGATGGTCTAAATCCAGTTGAATCTGAATCATTTCCTGTAACTGTTCAGATATGCCTGCTTGTTGTGGCTGGTTGCGTAAATCAATAACCTGATAACTTTGGCTGCTTGCTTTGCCTGCTCGTTGGGATAATAGCCATTGGCTAAATCGACCCCGTGCTACATTCGCCAAACTCTCTAATGAGGGCGTGGCGGAGCCCAATAAAATTGGAATGTTGGCATCAGCAGCTCTCTTTATCGCCAAGTCACGGCCATGGTAACGAAAACCTTCTTGCTGTTTGTAGGCTTGGTCGTGTTCTTCATCAATAATGATAAGGCCTAAATCTGGGATGGGGGTAAATAAGGCAGAGCGGGTACCAATGATGATGTCAGCCTGACCAAGCCCTGCCTGTTGCCAAGCGTTAAGTCGTTGGTGTTCTGTAAGCCCCGAGTGCAGTGCCAGCACGCGGTTGTTAAAACGCTGTTCAAGCCGCTGCAGTAACTGTGGTGTAAGGCCTATTTCGGGCACCAATAACAGGGTTCGTTTACCCGCCTGCAGTTGATGGGCAATGGCGTGAAAATACACTTCGGTCTTACCACTACCCGTAACACCATTCAATAGGTTGCAACTAAACGTGCCATTTACCTTAGCTAAGTGCTCAACAATGTGTGATTGTTCTGGGTTGAGGTCTAGGACCTTCTCAGCCAGTTGCAAAGTCACATGTTGAGGCTCAGGGTAGCTGGTGGTAAGCCAGCCTTTGTCTAAAAATGGTTTCAGTTGACTAGGTTTAATGCCAATGCTTTGTAGCTGACTTAGGTTGAACTCTGGGGCCAATGTTTGAAGTTGTTGCCAAAGGATGTGCTGTTTTTTGGCCCTGCCAAAGTCGGCTTCTACATCAGCTATTTGCCAATTGAGTTGGATGAGTTGATTGGGTAGCGGATGGCGCAATTTGGCCGGCAGTAGATGCATAAGAGCATCACCTACTGGATGTTGGTAATAGTCTGCTGCCCAAAGCCCCAACTGCCAAAGTTCTTTGGATAATAGTGGCGTTTCATCTAATACTTCGCTGATAGGTTTGAGCTTGTTGAGATCTAGTTCCGTGGTTTGGTTGATGCCTACAATAAGCCCCACTCTTTCACTCCGACCCAAGGTTACACGCACACGTAAACCAATTTCCGGCAAGTAAGAGTCTTCCGTTTTGTCTGGCGCTAAATAAGTAAACTCTTGGCGTAGACCAGTGGCGAGGGCGATTTGTAAATACATAGGCACTGGAAAATAGGACATTGAAGAGAAGTGGGTTAGAGGGTTATCCTACACCAAAGTGTCTGTGTTTGTGGTGCTTTACAAAGATAAACCGCTCATTTGATTATTTGTAAAGTCTGCGTTGGCAAAAAGGCTTGCTTATCTGGAGGTGTCTGGTAGAATTTCGCCTCTATTTTTATGGCTTGCTGGTTTTCGGCTGGCCAATTTGAAAGAGATCTTTTAAAGATCTTCGATCGGTGCGGTGCTTGGCAATAGATCAAGTGGCGGCGCCATAACCTTGAGGTTATTTCCCATGCAAAAAGATATTCATCCTAAGTACGAAGCCATTAAGGCTACGTGTTCTTGCGGCAACGTTGTAGAAACGCGCTCTACGCTATGCAAAGACATGCACATTGACACATGTTCGGCATGCCACCCCTTCTACACTGGTAAGCAGAAAAATATAGACGTTGGCGGCCGTATCGATCGCTTCAACAAGCGTTTCGGTAGCCGCACTAGCAAGTAATTGATTTAGCGTTAACCGCAACTTAAAAAGCCCGCCCTGGTTATCCAGCGCGGGCTTTTTAGTGTGTTAATGAAAAGACGTATCCTTTTTAGTGGTGTCAGTTCGACCCTTTTTTATTACACAGCTGCACAAATTGAAACTGTCAGAACCAGAGCTTAGCGGTTTTCGCAACCGGAACAACTATGGTCCCTTAACGTGGTATCTATAGCACTTAGGGCTTGAGCCTTAGTGGCGAAAATATGGCGCTTACCGATAGTGTTTAATTGGCCGTTACGAATAATGGGTTTAATGACCCGGCCGTTAAGATTGCAGAGATACAATCCACCACCTATAGCGGCTAGCCGCCTAGCCTCATTGGCTAACAATTCGGTACCTGCCAAGTCGATAAAATTAATGCCGCTAGCGACGATAAGCACGTGCTTCTGTGGTATCGCCATCAACGCCGTCTGTACATAATCCACTGCACCAAAAAACAGTGCTCCATCAATACGAATTATTTTGATGGCTTCGCATTCAGGTAGGCCAGAACGCTCTGCACCCACTAGCTTTTTAGCACCACTGCTGCTGGCCAAAGCCGTTATATTGGGTTTGGATGTGCGGCGTAAATAAAGTACTAAAGATAAAAGCACACCTAAATAGATGGCGAATTCCATAGGTAGCAATAGGGTAGCGGCAAAAGTTATATTAAATACCATCGCTTCGTTTTTGCCGGCACGATAGATTAGTTTTATGTGGTGCCAGTCGATTAGGCTCCATGCCACTATCAGTAATATAGCGGCCATGCTGGGTAAGGTAATATAGGCAGCTAAGGGCGCAAACAGCAACACAATTAGCGCTAAAAATATGGCAGCGAATAATGCTGCTAACGGACTAGTAGCACCTGCTTCGTAGTTCACACCAGTACGAGTGAATGAACCTGAGGTGGCATAACTAGAAGAGAAGCTGCCTAAAATGTTAGACAGGGCTTGGCCAATAAATTCTTGGTTACCGTGGATGCGCTGGCCCGAACGAGTGGCTACAGATCGAGCAATTGATACGGCCTCCACTAACCCTAATAAACCTAAAGCCATAGCGCCTGGTGCCAGTTGTCGTAATAAGTCCCAGGTCATGAGTGGGGCTGATAACGGCGGTAATTGGGACGGGATTTGTCCCACTAAGGGTATTTGACTGGCGTCTAACCAAGTGGTTAATTGCAAACCCTGGGTAGCTAGGCTTCCAACTACCATGGCAATCAACATATTAGGCCACTTTTTACGCCAGCGTTTGATAATGATAAGGGTGGATAAGGTGAGTCCTGCAATGACTAAGCTAGGTAGGTGTGTGGCCAAGATGTTGTCTGCCACAGCCATCCAGTTAAGAATGAAATTACCGCTAGAATGAAGCTCTAGGCCCAGCGCATTTTTAATCTGACTGGTGGCTATCACTACTGCTGCGCCAGAGGTAAACCCAACCACTACTGAATGGGACACGAAGTTAACCAACGACCCCATACGAGCCAGAGATAGCATGAGCTGAAATAGGCCAGCCATGAGGGTTAAGGTGAGCACAAGGCTTATATAGGCGGCTGAACCCACCTGGGCCAATGGGCTGATGGTGGTAAAAACAACAATAGAAAGAGCAGCTGTTGGGCCAGAAATAAGATGCCAAGAAGAGCCAAACAAAGCGGCGACGATGGCGGGAACTATAGCAGCGTAGAGGCCATATTCTGGAGGCAGGCCTGCAATTAAAGCATAAGCCACGCCCTGTGGAAGAACTATGATGGCCCCCGTAAGCCCAGCCACAGCATCTTGTCGCGCAGTGGCTGCGGTAGTTTGTTTAGCCCAGCTTAGAAAAGGCAAAAACTTTAACAAATAAGCCAGTGCTGCCGACGACATACATTACCTAATAAAATTGTACTCATTGCCCTATTGTAATGTATTTTGTCGTGGTCAGAGGTATTTAAAACTGGCGAGCACGGGCATATTTAGTATTTCCCACTGTTATTAGCGTCATGTCTGTCGCAGAGTTCTAAGGGGGGGAGATGTGACCACTGTGCGGTTAAACCACCAGCCAGAGATGCCAATTAACAGCATGCCAGCAAAGGGGGTTAGCAACCATAGGGGCCAGTGAAATTGAAACGGCATTTGGAACAACTGGTTTTGCAAAACAGCAACTAAAGCTTCTGCACTAATTCCTGCAATGAGCCCTGCTAAAAAGCCAAGGCTAGCGTACTCTACTAACAAGATACTGCGTATAAGGGATTTGCTTGCCCCTAAGGTTCGTAGGATGGCACTTTCGTGTCGGCGCTCATCTATGCTTGCCTGTATGCTGGCCACCAAAACTAATATGCCAGCGCCTAAAACCATCACTAAGATACTCTCCACGGCAAGGGAAAGTTGAGCCACTACGCGCTGTACTTGTTGCAAAATTTGGTCCACATCAAGCATAGAAATAGTGGGCTGTTCTCGTAATAACGGGCCGAGTTTGCTGCGGTCCTCTGGGGCAATATAAACACTCGCCATATAGCTTGCGCTGTTAGCCTCTACCAAAGGCTGTGAGAAGACATAAAAAAAGTTGGGCTGCATGCTGCTCCAATCTACTTCTCTGCTGTTACTGAAGAAGGCTTTATGTTGGATGCCTGCAACGTTAAAGGTAAGGACTTGGCCAAGTGTTAAACCCATACGCTGTGCGTAGTCCGATTCTATAGATACTTCAAGCTGGCCAGCACTAGTATCGCCCCACCATTGACCTTCACTGACGCTGTTGCCTACGGGTAAAGCTTGGCTCCAGGTGAGGTTAAGTTCTCTGTCTCCACGGGGGCTATCTATCTTGGGTTCAGTAAGTCGAGCTCTGGCAATAGGAAAAAACGTTAATGCTTGTGTAGCTAATCCTTGTTGTTCCATCGACGTTATTAAAGACTCACGTTCTTGTTGGTAAATATTGAATAAAAACAGGTTGGGCGTATCTTGTTTTAATTGTTGCTGCCAATCATCAATGAGAAAGCTGCGTACGGAAATTAAACTAAATAGCAGCATTAATGCCAACCCAAAAATAGCCACTTGCAGGCTGTTTTGGTGTTTTCTACGAGCTAAATTGGCGACACCTATCTTGCCACCTTGGCTTAGGTGAGGTCGCAATTTACTACCTGATTTGATGAGTAGGTTAGCAAGAAGTGCAAGAAGTATCAGTATGATGGCCACACCAACGATAAGCGCAGAGGTGATTAATAAGGATTGGCTGTGCCAGTACACTAAAACGATCACTGCACTAAAACCAATAGATATGTGGCCTTTGTTAGTTTTACTTTGGCTTGAAGACTGGCGCAACACTTCCGCAGGAGCTACTTTGGCTAGGGCCATCATGGGAGGTAATACAAAGGCTAATAAGCATAATGTACCCGTTCCTGCCCCTAGAACAAAAGGTGAAAGGGGCGGTATCATTGATGATGATTGAATATAATCAGTGACTAACAGTAACAAGCCCTGGTACAACCCCCAAGCTAGAGGAAGGCTGATTAATAGGGCGATCAATGCCAATAGTATCATTTGCCCTAAGTACAAAAGCCGCAATTGTTTGGGTTTAAGGCCAAGGCATTTAAGCAAGGCCACGTGTTTACCCTGACGTAGGCTATAGCGGCGTGCGGAAAGAGACAGGGCTACACCGGCAAGCACCACCGCAAGCGACCCTGCTAGCAATAAAAATTGTTCTGCTTTGTCTAGTGTGGCTGCAACGTTTGCATTACCGTCTTTTGGAAATTGCCACTTTTGGCCAGCAGTGAGCAGAGGAGTGATGCTTAGTTTGAGGCTAGTTAATGCCTTTTCTTTACCCGCTAGTAGCCATCGGTGTTTGACTCTACTGCCTGTTTGTACTGCCTCGGTTGCCGCAAGGTCAGCTAAATGAATCATGGCACTGGGGGCGAAGCTTGCAAAACCGCTCGCTTGGTCTGGTTCAGAAATGAGTATTCGGCTAATTTTTAGGCTCAGTTGTCCTACATCGATGGTGTCGTTTAATGTGGCATTAAGGCTAGCTAATAAGCGTGAATCAGGCCATATTTCGCCCTGTCTGGGGCCGTGCTTTATGACTTCGCCTACATCAAAAGCTGCACCACTCACGGTGATTTCACCCCGCAATGGGTAATTTTTTGAGACTGCTTTAATACTGGCTAACTGCATACCTTGTTCAGCAAATACCATAGCTTGGAATTGACTCAGCTGCGCTTGTTGCAGGGATAGATTTCGAGCTTTTGTTAGCCAAGGTTCAGGCACAGGTTGGCTGCTATTAAGGCGCAAGTCTGCGGCGATGAGGTCGGCCCCCTGCGCGACCATAGATTGCTTAACTTGGTGAGTAAATAGGCTAATGCTGGTGACGCTGGTAATGGCTAGAACCAACGCTACAAACAGCAAAGAAAGCTCCCCACCACGCCAATCTCGCCAAGCTAAGCGTGCGGATAGTTTAAACATCATTGAGTTCCGTAAGTTGTCCAGCGCTAAGGGACAATCTGCGCTGGCAACGTTGTGCTAGTTGTAGATTGTGGGTGACTAATACCAGCGTGGTGTGATGTTGTTGGTTAAGTTCAAACAACAGTTCGATAATATGGTGACCTGTCTCTGTGTCTAAATTGCCTGTAGGCTCATCAGCAAATAAGATAGGTGCTTGGGCTGCAAAGGCGCGGGCAATAGCGACTCGTTGTTGTTCGCCACCGGAGAGTTGATTGGGGTAATGGTGCCCCCGCTGAGCAAGCCCAACATGGTTTAAATATTGCTCTGCTAGCACACTGGCATTACTGCTGCCTTTCACTTCTAAGGGCAGCATGATGTTTTCTAGGGCCGTTAGGCTAGGCAGCAGTTGAAAATTCTGGAATATAAACGCCACCTGATGTTTGCGTAGTTCTGCACGGCCTTCTTCATCTAACTGCGTGAGGTCTTTATGGGCTAAAAATAGCTGACCATGGCTGGGGCTGTCTAAGCCTGCCATCATGCCTAATAGAGTCGTTTTGCCAGAGCCAGAAGCGCCAACTATGGCCACAGATTGGCCAGCTTCTATGGTAAAATTAACATCTTGTAATATGTGTAAGTCGTTAGCTTGAGTGGTCTGCGGATTAGCTACAATTTGGCTGACGTTTCGGGCAGCCAAAAAGGGCGTGGAATAAGACATAGTGGACAACTCAATAAATTCTAACGGGTGCCTATTATGGCGTCTTGTGGATCAGTAAGGAAAGGGTATGAGTCAGTTTTTCAAAATATTTACATTTTACTTTGTCAGTATATCTGGTCTTTTGTGGGTGCCAGCGTCTTGGGCTAAAGAGCAGACCTTATTAGTCATGGGAGATAGTTTGAGTGCTGGTTATGGTATGTCTTTAGAGCAGGCATGGCCAGCCTTATTGCAGGACAAATTACTTGCCAGCGCAACTGACAACAAGTGGCAGGTGATCAATGCCAGTGTGAGTGGTGAAACGACTCAGGGTGGTGTGCGCCGACTGCCTGCGTTGCTAGATCAGTTTCAGCCGCAGTGGGTGTTATTAGAGCTAGGTGCTAACGATGGTTTGCGAGGTTACCCTATCGCGAATATCACTACTAATTTAGCCACCATGATTAAACAAAGCCAAGCGGCTGGGGCTCAGGTTGTGGTCATGGGCATTCAGTTGCCACCCAACTATGGCGCACGTTATACGGAACCTTTTTTTGCTCAATATAAAACTCTTTCAGAACAATATAGCACAGCTCTAGTGCCTTTTATCTTAGAAAATATTGCAGTTCATAGTGATTTGATGCAGGCAGATGGTTTGCACCCAACACCTGCAGCACAGCCCACTATTGTTGATAACATATGGCGTAATTTAGCTACGTTTTGGATGCCTTAAAACAACAAAACCCACACTAGGCGGGTTTTGGGCGATGTCGAAAAATGGGTTAACTCGGTATTAAAACGCGTAAGCACCTTCGCCATTCGAGTCCATGCCGACACTCATTGCAGCTTTAAGCTTTTTCATGGCGTTCTTTTCAAGCTGACGGATACGCTCAGCAGACACTTGGTATTGATCTGCTAAATTATGTAAAGTAGCCTTAGAATGGCTCAACCAACGCTGCTGCAAAATATCACGGCTGCGAGGGTCTAAATCCCCCATGGCACTTGCTAAACGGGTATTTGAGTCCTGTTCCCAATCACTGGCTTCTAACTGTCGGGCAGGGTCGCCAGAGTGATCTTCCAAATAATAAGCTGGTGCTTGGTATGCGCTATCTTCGTCACCCTCTGGTGCGTCAAATGGCGTATCGTGAGCAGACATTCGGCCTTCCATTTGCATTACAACTTTGGCATCAACGCCTAGGTCTGCAGCCATAGATTGCACTTCAGCATGGGTTAACCAGGCCAGTTTCTTCTTGGAACTACGCAAGTTGAAAAACAACTTACGCTGGCTCTTGGTAGTTGCCACTTTAACAATGCGCCAGTTACGCAAGATGTATTCGTGCATTTCGGCTTTAATCCAGTGCACTGCAAAAGAAACCAAACGTACACCCACTTCTGGGTTAAAGCGTTTTACGGCTTTCATCAAGCCAGCATTACCTTCTTGTACTAGGTCAGCTATAGGCAGGCCGTAACCAGAATAGCTTTTGGCAATATGCGCCACAAAACGTAGGTGAGACATAACCAGTTGGCGGGCTGCATCTAAGTCGTTTTCATAGTACAGACGTTCAGCCAGAGCACGCTCTTCTTCAACTGTAAGAATGGGGATAGTGCTGATAGTTTGTAGGTAAGCCTCGTGACTTTGTCCTGGTGCTAATGCATCAATGGCTAATAATGACTTGGTCATAACAATCTCCGTAGTCTTTGAGTCCGCTCTTAAATGTTATTTAAGTAAGGCCTATTTTTAGCCATTTTTTGGGACTATTGCCGCAATTCCGTGTGTTATATGATTTACATCAACACTCACTAATGTTTTGTTTTAGTTTGCAGCGGCATAATTATGGAGAGTATTTTAGGGCGCAAACGCGGACAGTGCAAGGATTAGACTCGGTTTTTCTTCGTAAAGCCTTGTAAAGTCATAATTACGCCTTATTTAGGCTCGATAAGCCGTAATTGACGCCCCACAGTTAAGCTTGCCCCCAACACCGATAGTCCGCAGCTGGCAATGACTAGAATAAAACTACCAAACCAACTTAATCCTTCTAGTTGCCAATCACTTTGGTAGCTTTGCGCCAATGATAGTAGTGGTGGATGTAAATAGGTTACTCCCAGTTGGAGGATAACCCAAGCAATAATGGCAGCAAACAGCCCGGCCCAAAATCCGGCATACAAAAATGGACGGCGTAAATAGGCATCTGTACCGCCCACTAGTTTAATAACCAAAATTTCTTGTTTTCGGTTTTCAATTTGTAAACGCACAGTATTGCCCACCACAAGCAGTACTCCAAGGGCTAATAACAGCGCTAAGCTGTAGGTAAAACGTTCACTTGTCGCTAAGAGGGCCTGTAGGCGATCTAACCACGCCATGTCTACTAATACTTGATCAATCTGGTCTTGTTGTCGTAATTGCTGGGCAAGTATGGCAATAGCTTCGGGGCCCAAGGATGTGTTTGCAGGTTCTATAAGTATAGTTGCAGGCAAGGGATTATCAGTGAGGCTTGCTAATATATCTTCTAGACCACTGCTGGCTTTAAAGTTTATTAACGCTTGCTTGGCAGAGATGTACGTCGCCTGAGCAATGTCTGGTCTTGAGGCCAATTGATTAGTGATCAACTGGCCTTGTTCTTGGTTGACATAAGGCGCCAAAAATATGCTTATGTGGCTGCTTTGATTAACCTGCTGACCCAGATGTTGAGCCTGGCTCAGGAGTAACAGTAACGCTGCTGGTAGCGCCAAAGCTATGGCTAGTGTTAGCCAAGTTAATAGGTTGGCCAACGGAGTCTGCCAGAGCCGATGCCAACTACTGCTGGCCACTTCTTTGTGTTCTCTGAGCCAACGTTTGCTGGAGCTTTCGGGTTGCGAACGGCTGGCGTTTTGGGCTGGACGATTTTTTAAAAACGCCATGATTACTGTCTCATCAGTGAAGGTGGCCCACTAATTCGGCCTTGATTTAGCTGAATTACTGGGTGTGGTAAGCGCTGGATAAGTTCTAAGTCGTGGCTGGCAATGAGCACGCTTACGCCCACTTGATTGAATTGTTGAAACAAGCGCATAATTTCAGCGGACAGGGCAGGGTCTAAGTTACCTGTAGGTTCGTCGGCCAAAATAAGCTTGGGTTTGTTTACAATGGCGCGAGCTATACCAATTCGTTGTTGTTCACCACTAGACAGAACCTGCGGCGATAGTTTTTCTTTATCCAGCAGGCCCACTTTGTCCAACGCAGCTCTAACACGCCGGCCAGAATCTCGTTCATTGTAGCCGCTAATTTTAAGGGGTAGCGCCACGTTATCAAATACAGAGTAATCCAAAAGTAACTGATGATCCTGGAATACAAGGCCAATTTTCCGCCGGTGTGCTGGAACCTGCGCGCGGTTAAGTTGGCTTAAATCTTGACGGTCAACAATGACTTTGCCGCTTGTTGGACGTTCCATGAGCATGATTAGCTTTAATAGCGTGCTTTTTCCAGCCCCAGAGTGGCCAGTTAAAAAAGCCATATCACCGCGCTGTAAATGAAAGTTTGTCCTCACTAACGCATGCTTATCGTGATACTTTTTGCTCACCTGCTCAAAACGAATCATGGGATAGTGTCTTGCTTTAGGTTAGTTTCACTAAACAATGCGTCAATAAATTCATTAGCTTCAAACGGTCGTAGGTCGTCTACCTGCTCACCCACCCCAATAAAACGAATAGGTAATTGTAGCTGTTGCGCCATGGCAAAAATAACCCCACCTTTAGCAGTGCCATCGAGTTTAGTGAGGGTGATTCCTGTTACACCCACAGCAGCACCAAAGAGACTGGCTTGGCTTAGGGCATTCTGGCCGGTACCAGCGTCGAGGACTAACATGACTTCATGGGGAGCGTTAACATCAAGCTTTTGCATCACCCGCACAACCTTGCTCAATTCATCCATGAGATGAGTTTTGTTTTGTAAACGGCCAGCGGTATCCGCAATCACCACATCAATACCTTTAGCTTGGGCAGACTGCACTGCATCAAAGATTACCGAGGCGCTATCAGCTCCGGTGTGCTGGGCAACAACTGGCACATTGTTGCGTGCGCCCCATTCTTGCAACTGCTCAACGGCAGCGGCACGGAAAGTATCGCCAGCCGCCAGTAACACAGACTTTCCTTGGCTTTGAAAGCGCTTGCTCAACTTACCAATGGTGGTGGTTTTACCTGCACCATTGACGCCAACCATAAGGATGACAAAGGGACTATCTTGTTGAGGTATTTCTAGAGCCACTTGGCTACCTTGTAGCAATGCTGCAAGCTCGTCTTTTAGGGCTCTATAAAGTGCTGGAGGGTCTTTTAAATCTTTACGAGCCACTTGGTCGCTGAGCTTTTTAAGAAGACTTGCGGTGGCTTCTATACCCACGTCTGCAACTAATAGTTGGGTTTCTAGTTCTTCAAACAAGTCGTCATCGATTTGTTTGGCACCTAAAAACAGGTTGGAAAGACCGTCACCTAAGTTGCCCCGGGTGCGGCTGAGGCCGCTTTTTATTCGATCAAAAAAGCCCACTTTTGGCTGAAGTTCTGGCGTAGCGGTGGCTAGCTCCGGTTGAGCAGTTGGCATCGATAAAGAGTCAGGATCAGCAGCCTGAGCTGTATCTTGCAAAGTCGCAATGGGGTTTTCTGCTACAGGGTTGTCTGTTTGCCCTGTAGTGTTTTTGTTTTTGCCAAATAAATTAAACAGGGCCATGATGTCTGGGGTGTCTCGGTATATGCATAGTGAAGAATATTGATGAAGTTAAATTTTAGCATAGCTTTACTTGGGCATGCTTCTTTTATGTACTGATTGCCTTAGAATAGGAGGCATCGCTTATTCCGCACATTGTTATCTTTAGGCACGCTTATGGCCCGTAAACCGAGTTCAAAACCCTCACGTTCTTCCCCCTGGCCTCGTTCTGCCTGTACAGGGCTGAAGTCAGGCAAAGTTGTTGAAATTGGTCAGGCTGGCCGCCAAAGCTTGCGTATTATTGGTGGTGAGTGGCGTGGACGTAAAATTCCATTTGCCACGGTAGCAGGCTTGCGCCCAACCCAAGACAGGGTGCGAGAGACCCTATTTAACTGGGTTGCTGGCCCTATACCGGGAGCCACTTGCCTAGATTTATTTGCGGGCACAGGTGCATTAGGTTTAGAGGCTTTGTCCCGTGGTGCGAAACAAGTCAACTTTGTTGATCTGTCAGTTATAGCTACCAGTACCCTCAATGACAACTTGAAACTTTTACCTATGGCAGAAGGTCAGGTGGCCAAAGTGGAACAAATGAGCAGTTTTGATTGGATAAGAAATTATAACGCGCTTTCAACGACGTCTGCAAAGATGAAACCCTATGATCTAGTGTTCTTAGACCCGCCTTTTGCCTTAGCTCTGATGCAAGATATGCTTACGGCATTGTTCAATAGCCAATGTTTAGCTACTAAGGCCATGATTTATGTGGAACAGGCACAGCCTCTTGCAGATTTGATATTGCCAGAAGGTTGGAAGTTGCATCGCAGTAAAAAAGCTGGCCAAGTGTTTTATGGTCTGATTGGTCGTTAAGTTTTACTAGCGCTGGAAGTCGTAAACGCTACCCAAACGCAAGATCTGCGTTAGCTCATCAAGGGCGCTATGGCTTTCGGTGAGTAATTGCGGGTCAGCTAAATCGGCTTCTGAAAGAAGGTCACGGTAGTGCTTTTCTGTCCACTCCATCAAGCGAGGGAACAAAATACTGTTCATGATGCAAGCAGGATTAACCGCGTCTTGTTCCGCCTCGTTAAGTACTACACGCAGGCGCAGGCATGCAGGGCCGCCACCATTGCTCATGCTTTGCTTTAGGTCAAATACCAAAACTTCATCTATAGCACTGTCACTGGCAATGAGCTGATCTAAGTAAGCCGAAACATTGGCGTTTTCACGACATTCTTGTGGAACTACGATGCCCATTTTGCCATCATTTAGATGTGGAAGACTCAACAGTTGGCTGTTAAACAAGTAGCTCTTTACGGCGTCTTGTACACTCACTTGGTTAGCTGGTACTTCGATAAAATGCATCTCTCCATTGCCCATATTAGACATAGCTTGCTGCAAGTTATGGTTTACTTGTTGAGTATTGAGAAAGGCAAGTTGGTGGTAGAAAGACACGTTACCATTGCCAACAGCGATCACGTCATTGTGGAATACGCCAGCGTCTATCACCTCTGGATTTTGTTGGGCGAACACCACTTGGTCATTTTTTAAACCGTGTAAACGTGCTACAGCTTGAGACGCTTCTAAGCTCTGACGAGCAGGGTACTTTGCCGGTTTAGGGGCTTGGCCGTTAAAGGCGTGCTGACCATAAACAAAAAACTCTACTCCCGCCTTACCATACTCTTGGCAAAAACGAGTGTGATTGGCAGCACCCTCGTCGCCAAAGTGATCAGAAGAGGGCAGTGCCTGATGATGAGCAAAATGCTCTGGGTTGGCGAAGGTAGCTTGTAAAATACGCCCCGTGGTTTGATGTTCAATTGAGCGGTGAAAACGGTTAACCAGGTTTGCAGGCGTAAAGTGTAAACGGCCGTCACTAGAATCTGAACTGGGGGAAACAGTAGCGGCGTTGGCCGTCCACATGCTTGATGCAGAATAACAGGAGGCTAGAATCGCAGGATCTTTTTTTGCTGCCTGTTCAATGACTTGGCTATCGTTGCCAGTAAATCCAAGGCGACGCAAGGTATACAGATCTGGACGAGACTGTGGCGCTAATACGCCTTGGATCATACCCATATCATGCAACGATTTCATCTTCTGCAAGCCTTGTTGTGCAGCCTGCTTAGGATTGGATGGACGCGCAGAGTTGCTGCTAGAAGCCATATTACCGTATGACAATCCACCGTAGTTGTGAGTTGGTCCTACGAGGCCGTCAAAGTTTGCTTCGCGAGCATCAATAGCTGTTTCCATTATCTACTCCTTAAAGGTCTAAGCCAGGGCTTAATTGCGCTGGCATGGTTAAGGTGTCAGCTTCGATGGAGGCTACTGGGTAGGCGCAATAATCCGCCGCATAAAAGGCGCTAGCACGATGGTTGCCACTTGCACCTACGCCACCAAACGGAGCTGCACCGCTGGCACCGGTAATTTGTTTGTTCCAGTTGACGATTCCCGCACGGATGCGAGGCAGGAAGTAATCGTATTCGTCACGGGAGTCACTTAATAAACCAGCCGATAAACCAAAACTTGTGTTGTTAGCCATCTGGATGGCTTGGTCGAAATCTTGGTATCGTACTAGTGTGAGAAGTGGTCCAAAGTACTCTTGGTCTGGTAAATCCTTAGCATTGGTCACGTCTATCAAAGCTGGGCTTAATAGGCCTGTTCCTGCTGCGAGTAGCTCCATAGTGACCAGAGACTTAGCACCTTGGTTGATTAAATATTGCTGTGCAGTTAGCAATTGCTGTGCTGCAGTAAATGAGATCACAGAACCCATAAACGGTGCTGGTTCGGCATCATAAAAACCAACACGGATTTTGCCAATAGCGGTGACTAGCATCTCCACTAAGTGATCGCCTTCTGCACCTTTAGGAACATACAAGCGACGGGCACAGGTGCAGCGTTGGCCAGCAGAGATGTAGGCTGATTGAATAATTTCATGCACTGCAGCGCGTGGGTCTGCTACTTGGCTCACGATCAATGGGTTGTTGCCACCCATTTCTAGCGCCAAAATTTTGTCTGGACGTCCAGCGTACTGCTTATGCAACAACGTGCCTGTGCTAGAACTACCGGTGAAGAATAAGCCGTCAATACCCTTGTGGTTGGCTAGTGCGATACCGGTTTCACGGGCACCTTGAACTAGGTTAATCACACCTGCAGGTAGGCCAGCGTCTAACCAACATTTAACAGTTAGCTCAGCCACCATAGGTGTTTGTTCACTAGGCTTAAATACCACAGTGTTGCCCGCCAAAAGGGCTGGAACAATGTGACCGTTTGGCAAGTGACCGGGAAAGTTGTAGGGGCCAAATACAGCCACAACACCATGGGGGCGATGGCGTAACCATGCTTGAGTGCCTGCTGGTGCTGGTTTACTGACGACACCTGTACGTTCTTCGTAGGCTTTGGCTGATAGGTCAATTTTGCCAGCCATAGCGCCAGCTTCGGTGCGTGTTTCCCACAACGGTTTGCCCGTTTCTTGAGCGATAGCAATGGCGATTTGTTCGGCCTTTGCTTGCAATTGTGTTTGAAAGGCTTTGACCATAGCATGGCGGTCTTCGTAGCTGCTTAAAGACCATGTAGGGAAGGCTGAGCGAGCAGCCGTGATGGCTTCGTCTACTTGTTGAGCATCAGCACCTTGGCCTTGCCAAAGGAGGTCATTATTAGCAGGGTTAACCGAATCGAAAGTGGGACCATTACCTGTCAACCACTGGTTGTTAATTAGATGAGTCATAACTATTCCTTATGCTTTAGAGGCGTGGCACAAATAGTGGCACTGCCCGGACTGGTTCGCCGGCAGTGATTTGCAGAGCCTTGGCTAATTCTGTGCTAATACACAAAGGGCCGGATTCTGGGGTGTTGATATAGGTAATAGTGCAGCGGTAGCTGATGAGGCTTGTGTTACTTACAAGATAAGGTGTTTCGCCTGCAGGCACATTGTCTTCAACGGTAACTGTGTAATGTCTACTGTCCCGTACGGCACGAATGTCTTGTACTTGTGTTTCTAGGGTAGGGCCAGCATCAAAAATATCCACGTAACCTTGATAGCGGAAACCCTCGTCCTCCAGCATTTTACGGGCCGGCTGGGTGCTGGGGTGTACCTCACCAATCACATCTCGAACACTCTGGGGTAATAAATTAATGTACAGGGGATGACGAGGCATGAGTTCGGCAATAAATTCTTTTTTGCCTAAACCGGTTAAGCGGTCTGCATCGGCAAACGGCATATCGAAGAAATGAGCTCCTAAACCATCCCAGAAAGGGGATTGGCCATTGGCATCGGATACTCCACGCATCTCAGCAATAATCTTGCTTTCAAAACGTTCTGGAAATTCGGCCAAGAAGAGGAAGCGGCTCTTCGATAATAAGTTGCCATTTTTGCTGTGACGGTAGTCAGGGTCTAAAAATAAGGTGCAGACTTCGGCGCAAGCTGTTTGGTCATTGCTTAAATACAAGGTGGGGAAAGTGTTATGCACACTTAGTTCCCGGCTAGAATGCACTAAGGTGCCAATACGGTAGCTGTACCAAGGGCTGGATAAACCAATGGTGGATTCAATACCACAAATACCCACAACTTGTGATGTTTGAGTGTCTTCTAGCCCAAACACATAGCTTTGTTCGCTATTAAGGTCCACTTGACCACTAAAGGCAGATAATGAAGCTGCAATTTTGCTGACAATACGGTCTGGATCGGCTGGCAATGAAGTAAAACCAACACCAGCTTTATGGGCCAAGTCCAATAAGGCGTTAGCATCGGTCTCCACTAAGGGACGGATTATCATCATTTGGGGCCTCCAGAAGGTTTTCTAACGAAATTTTGATGCTGCAAATAGTACCTTTGTTGGGACACAAACTCTTTTGCATCTGCACTTCTGGATTTAGGTATAGAGACTTATTTGGTTTGTGGTTTGCCGGAAATTGCAGACCGCTTACCTCATTATAATTGGCAATAGGTTAATGTGTTGCCAGCAGCCACTTGTAAACCTTCTAATTGAGCTTCACTGAGCACTAGTGATAGGCCTTGTTTGCGGGCAATAATACAACGGAAGTCGTGACAGCTGTTGTTGCACACCAGTACACGTTTCCCATGTAAGACTTCATCACCCATTAATACTTGGGTCTGTTCCGCGTGTCGGATAGCACGGATATGACGGGTACGCACTTCTAGAATAGGGCCAGCATCAAAAATATCTACATGGCCTTCGAAGTGCAAACCCTCATGTTCAAGGATATTTACGATGTCTTCTACGCCTTCATGGTGCTCACCAATGACGGCTTGTGCTTTGTCACTTAACAAGGGCACATAAAGTGGATAGCGCGGCATTAGGTTGGCAATAAAATGCCTATGGCTAGAGGTTGTTAGTAAATCAGCTTCGGCAAAATCCATGGTAAAAAAGTGCCTACCTACGGACTCCCAAAAGGGTGATATACCTTCATCGTCAATCACACCCTTCATTTCAGCAATGGTTGTGGCTGCAAAACGTTCTGGAAAGCAGGCCATGAATAGCAAGCGAGATTTGGACAGTAGCTGATCGTAAAAGTCACAGCGATAATCAGGTTCTAAATAAAACGAACTCAGGCGTGATGCGCCCGTGTAATCGTGGTTCATATGTAAGGCAGGGATACGATTATTGATTTTTAAATCAATAGAGGAATGGGTCACCTGGTCAACACGATAGCTATAGTAAGGCTGGCTTAAACCCACGGTTGCATCCACTGTGCAGGTGCCTACTAAGCGGTCAGCAAGAGTGTCTTCCATGACAAAGGTGTAGGCCTCTTCACCCGCATGGTCGACGCTGGAAGCAAAGGATAGTTCACTGTGATTTATCTTTTGAGCTAGCTGTGTTGGGTGGTTAGGCAAGTTAGTATGGCCCACCCCTGTCGCTGCAGCAAAGTTATTAAAGGCTTCACTATCATCATTTTTGATAGGCCGAACGATTAACATGATTGATGCTCCATACCTTTGCGCTGCAACCACGATAGGTCTTTACTTTGTGCTAAACGCAATAAAATTAATGCACTCAATTGTGATCTAGTGGTTAAACTGGATAAGTGCATATATTCATCGGCACTATGAATATTGCCGCCTTGCACACCCAAAGTATCAATGTTAGGTAAGCCTGCAGCAGCCATATTGTTACCATCACAACAGCCGCCCGTGGGTAAAAATTCTAAGCTTAGGCCAAGGCTTTTGCCACAAGATTGCACCAATTTGCAAAGTTCTTGGTTAGCGGGGCTTAAAACCTTAGGTTGACGACCAAAACCACCATGTAACTCAATATTAATCCCATCAGTGGTATTAATATTAGCCACTATTTTGGCTATTTGGTCTTCGCACCAGGCTTGTTGTTCACTGTGTTCAATACGAATATTAAAGCGCATAGTGCAGGTATCTGGGACAATATTTACGGCCCCTCCACCTTGTACAAAACCTGGGTTAATAGTGATGCCCTTTTGTTGGCCGTTAAGGTTGTCTATGGCACAGGTAAAATTGGCCATTGCGCGAATGGCGTTGCGGCCTAGGTGATGCTCACGACCCGCATGGGTGGCCTTGCCCCGTGTTACCACGGCAAAGTTACCACTGCCTTTGCGAGCACCTGCTAGGTTACCATCGGCAAATGAAGGTTCATAAATTAAACCTAAGTGATGACGTTTGGCAATTTCTGGGAACAATTTGCTAGAGCTAGGCGAACCAATTTCTTCATCAGGGTTAAATAAGATTTCCCAGCCCAGTTGATCTTGTAATGGGCTGCGCTCAAAGGCTTCTAAGGCCTTAAACATGACCACAATACCACCTTTTAGGTCGGCAACGCCCGGCCCATTGATAATGTCGTCTTCCAGTTGAGTGATTTTCTGGAACGGATGATCGATAGGAAAAACCGTGTCCATATGAGCGCAAAAAAACACCTGTGTGGGTGCTTCAGGGCGCTTAAATAAACGTAACGCACGGCCTAAAGGTTTTTGGTTGAGTTGGCCAAGATCGTCTACCACATCTTGTGCAGGCATATCGATAAATTCCAATTCACAGTCCAGTTTTTTGCTCCACTGAGCTAAGGTATCTGCCACCTTGTTAACGCCAGTCACATTGTAGCTGCCCGAGTTAATTTCGGCCAAGGCCCAAAGGTCTTGTTGCATAATGTGCTGCTGCGTAGCAATCCATTCAAGGGTCTGTGTTTCCAATTCATTGTTTACAGTCAAATCACTCATGAATTTTTCCTAGTACTCCTTCTTACGCTGCTATTACGAATCTACGACGTTACGAACGGCTTCTTCTAAGATCACCAACCCAGCATCGATATCGGCATCAGGAATTAACAAAGACGGTGCCATGCGAATGACATCTGGACCAGCAATCAATACCAATAAACCTCTGGCCTGGGCCGCCCTTAAGAATTTAGCAGCACTGCCTTTGTATTCTTCTTTAAGAGCGCAGCCAATCAATAAACCTTTACCACGTATCTCTTCGCAGAAAGGCACGCGTGAATTGATAGCCTCTAAACCGGCTTTAAAGCGGTCGAACTTGGCACTAACGCCAGCCAATACCTCTGGGGTGTTAATAATATCGATTACAGCTTCCGCTATGGAACAGGCTAAAGGGTTGCCCCCGTAGGTGCTGCCGTGGGTGCCTATGGCTAGGCTCTGAGCTACTTTTGTGGTGGTTAACATTGCAGCCACCGGGAAACCGTTACCAATGCCTTTAGCCGTGGTGAGGATGTCTGGCATGATGTCAGTTTGTTGGTAAGCGTACAAAGTACCTAAACGGCCGGCGCCAGTTTGAACTTCGTCTAGTACCAGCAAGGCGTTGTGCTCGTCACACAATTCACGGGCGCGTTTGATAAAGGCTGGGTCTGCATCAATAATGCCTCCCTCGCCCTGCAGTGGCTCCATAACAATGGCGCAAGTTTTCGCAGAAATTGCTGCTTCTAAGGCTTCGATATCGTTGTAAGGTAAGTGAGTAATACCTTCTAAGGCAGGGCCAAAGCCAGCACTGTACTTAGGTTGGCCACCTACACTTACGGTAAATAAGGTACGACCGTGAAAAGCTTGTTCAAAGGCAATAATCTCATTCTTGTGTTCACCAAAGTGATCCACAGCATAACGGCGGGCTAGCTTAAAGGCGGCTTCGTTGGCCTCGCCACCTGAGTTAGCGAAATATACTTTGTCGGCAAAGGTTGCGTCAGTGAGCTTCTTGGCTAAACGCAGAGCTGGCTCGTTGGTCATTACGTTAGCAATGTGCCACAACTTTTCGCCTTGGTCTTTTAAAGTAGCGACGAGTTTAGGATGGCTATGGCCAACGCTTGTTACGGCAATGCCACCAGCAAAATCGATATATTCCTTGTCGTTTTGGTCCCAAATACGGGACCCCTTACCACGCACTGGAATGACAGGGGCTGGTGCATAGTTAGGCACCATTACGTCATCAAACAGGGCGCGTGTTACTGGGGTATTGCTCATAAAAATTCCTAATATCTGTTCGTTTTCTTAATTACTTAAAATACGTTAATAGTTAACTGCAGCTAGTCTTAAGCTTGGCAATTTCTCGCACTGCTACGGAAAGCATAGCCAAATTTATATTGCTGTTGCTTTGTAGTTCACCAAAGATACTGAGGCAGCGTTCAATGACATCTTGGTTACGCACATCCCATGCTTGGGTCTGGTCGCTTGAAATTACCGCTTGGGTCAACTGGGCTAAACTGGCTTCAAACTCTTGTTTAAGGCTGGCCCTTGCTTTTCGCTGCCATGGGTCTTGGCTAGGCAAATTGGCAATAGCTTGGTTAAGCCAATCACCTTGGAAACGTTCGTACAAACCGTACCAAGTTTGGGCGGCGGTAATTACCTTGGTGTCACATTGGCTGGCCACTTGAGCGACGTCTAAGCCGTGGTACAAGAACTCTAGTTGGCTCAAGCGCCGACTAATGCTCACTTCAATTCCATTAGCTGTGAGCTCATCAGCTTGAGCATTGGTGCGCTGTGCCGCCTCCTTCGGTAACAAATTAGCAAGCTCAGTATAATAATCAGCCATGGGTTTTTGATACCGATCCACTATGGCTTGAATAGGCTCGCCTTGGTGACGGCTTAATAGCCACAAGGTGAGATTTTCCAACAAGGTCTGAATATTTTTATGTAGTTCCATGGACTGTTTGTAGTCTAGTATCAAGGTGACTCGATCCAGTTCACTCCATAGGGTTTGGGCATCTATAATGTCGCACGCCGCGGTAAAGGCGCGGGCCATATCACCAGCCTCTGCGCCCATTTCTTCTTGTAAATAATTACAGAAGGTAGACCCCATACGGTTACCAATTTGATTGGTGACATGGGTGGCAATAATTTCACTACGTAATTGATGAGAGCTCATAGCAGCGGCATATTTTTTACTCAGCACCTTGGGGAAGTAATCTTCTAGACTACGGGCCAAATAGCTGTCATTGCCTATGTCTGCTGCCATCAGTTCATCAAATAAACGCATTTTGCTGTAGGCCAGCAATACAGCAATTTCAGGGCGTGTTAACCCGGCTTGTATTCTGGCCCGCTCATCCATGTTGGCATCATTTGGTAAGCCTTCCAAGGTGCGATTAAGGCGGCCCTGTTTCTCTAGACTGTGTATTAGGCGCTTATGATCACTTAAACGAGAACATGCTTGGCCTTCGGCAATACTCAATACTAAGGTTTGATGGTAGTTGTGACTCAGTACTAGATCACCTACTTCATCAGTCATGCTAGCCAGCAAGGTGTTGCGTTGTTTTACTGTCATATCACCAGCATCTACTAGCTGGCTGAGCAGTATTTTAATGTTAACCTCATGATCAGAACTATCAACACCAGCAGAATTGTCGATGGCGTCAGTATTGATGTAACCCCCAGCTTGCGCAAACTCAATACGCCCATATTGGGAGAAACCAAGGTTGCCGCCTTCGCCAATTACTTTAGCACCCAGTTGGTTACCATTAACCCTTAAATTGTCATTTGCAGGGTCACCAATTTCACTATGGCTTTCGCTACTGGCCTTAACATAAGTACCAATGCCACCATTCCAAAACAAATCTACTGGCATTTTTAGTAAGGCATTGATCAACTCATTTGGCGTCATTTTTTTGATATCTGTGCCGATCATGCTTTGTACTTGTGGGCTTAGTTTGATGGACTTAGCCGAGCGTTCAAATATGCCACCCCCTTTAGAAATGAGCTTGCACTCATAATCCATCCAACTAGACCGTGGCAGGTTAAATAAACGCTGACGTTCAGCAAAAGATGTGGCCGCGTTAGGTGTGGGGTCGATAAAGATATGTAAGTGGTTAAACGCAGCCTGCAAACAAATGTGCTGTGACAATAGCATGCCGTTGCCAAATACATCACCAGCCATGTCTCCCACCCCCACAGCGGTGAAGTCTTGGCTTTGGCAATCGCGGCCTTGCTCGGCAAATAAACGTTTGACAGATTCCCATGCTCCACGGGCGGTAATGCCCATTTTTTTATGGTCGTAGCCATTGGCACCGCCAGAAGCAAAGGCATCACCTAACCAAAAGCTGTTTTTTTCTGAAATAGAATTGGCTAAGTCAGAAAAGGTTGCGGTGCCTTTGTCGGCAGCGACTACTAAGTATGGGTCGTCGTCGTCGTAACGTACCACCTGTTTAGGCGCAACAACTTGTTTTTCTACTATATTATCGGTGATGTCTAGTAACGCTTGAATAAATGTGGAGTAGCTGCGTATAACTTCTGCCATTAGTATTTCTCGGTCTTTGGTTTGTGGTAATTGTTTACACACAAAGCCGCCTTTAGCCCCTAAAGGAACGATAACAGCGTTTTTCACCATTTGTGCTTTTACCAGCCCAAGCACCTCTGTGCGGTAGTCTTCTTGACGGTCAGACCAACGTAAGCCACCGCGGGCAACCTTGCCGCCACGAAGATGTACGCCCTCCACCCAGGTTGAGTAGATGAAGATTTCGTACTTAGGTAAGGGTAATGGGACACCTGGAATTTGACTTGGATCTAATTTGCAGGATAGGTATTCATGGCGACTGCCTGTACTATCGGTTTGGTAGTAGTTAGTACGCAACATAGACATGATAGTGGCCAAGAAATACTTAACAATGCGGTCTTCATCAAGGTTGCTAACTTTTTCCAAGGCTAGGCTGACGTCTTCCTGCAATCGATCGATAAGATCTTCAGATTGCTGATTATTAGGATCAAAGCGAGCCTCAAACAAACGCACTAAGGTATGAGTAATGTCGGCATTACGCACCAAGGTGGTTTGCATGTAGGTCTGGCTAAATGGCACTTGGATTTGCAGTAAGTAGCTACTAATAGCCCGAATGAGAATAGCCTGCTGCCAAGTTAAGTTTGCAGCCAATACTAGGCTATTAAAACGATCGTTAGCCACACGACCGGTATAAATCTGGCTAAAGGCTTCTTGAAAACGCTCTTTGACATTGGCGCCATGAAGGTTTACCTGTTGGTCAATTTCAATCACAAAATCGATGATCCACTGGTCTAAACCAGCTTCAGACTTAATGGTGTAAGGGTGCGCATTAATAACCCTTACGCCCATTCGTTCCAAAATTGGCAACACGTCTGATAAGGCTTTAGCTTGACCGTGCCCAAACACTTTAAAGCTAAGGCTTTGGTCTGCTTGATGCAGCGAGCGGTATAGATAGGTAGACAAAGGTTTATCAACACTGATTTTTTGCAAGCGCATTAGGTCCATGACTGCTACTTGCGCAGAAAAGTTTTCTTGGTAGGCTAATGGAAAGGCTTGGCCATATTGCTTAAATAGTTGGTTGCCTTTGGCTTCGCCTCGTTTGCTATTAAGTGCGTGGTGTAAGTGGTCACCCCAGGCCAGCATAGCGTCGCGCATTTGCTGTTCGATGTCATCGATGTCAAACGGTGTGTTGCGGATGTCTTTGCCGTGAACGGTTAACTGCACACGGGCTAAAGGTAGCGCCGAGAACATGACGTTGAAATCAACGCTTGAGCCATTGAATTCACGCATAAGAATGTTCTGCATCTTAATACGTAGTTGAGTATTAAAGCGCTCTCGTGGAACATAAACCAAAGCTGTAGCAAAACGACCAAATGTATCAAGACGCAGGAACAGGCGTAAATGATGGCGCTCTTGGGTGTCTAATACACCGCGAATGATAGGGCAGAGTTCATCCACACTAGCTTGTAACATTTCATCACGGGGGTAGTTATTGAGTATATGTTGTAAGGCTTTGCCTTTATGGCTGTTAGGTAACAGCTCAATACGCTCACGCAAGCCTTGGGCTTTGCGCCTTAGTAATGGAATTTCATCTATACGGGCGGTATAAGCAGCAGAGGAATATAAACCAAAAAAACGTTCTTCGCCGATCACATTGCCCTGCTTGTCAAAACGTTTAAGGCCAAGGTAGTCAAAGTTAACAGGGCGGTGCACAGTGGAGCGGCTAGTGGACTTGGTCATGACCAACATGTTGCCGCGCAGGGCTAAATCTGAATTTTGTTGTGATAGGGTACTTGGCAACAGGCTTTCTGCACTACAATTATCGTCACGGAAGCTGCCTAGGCCTGTGCCCTTGTGTGGCGTGAGTTTGCATAAATTAGTTTTAGTATCTTTTTTGAGTCCATAAGAGCGATAGCCAATAAACGTGAAATGGTTATTGGCAACCCAACGTAAAAAGGCGATATTTTCTGCTAAATCTTCTGCAGTAACAGGTAGGTTTTGAGACTCTAAGGTGTCAATAATAGACACTAGTTTGTCACGCATAGGGAGCCAATCGTCGACCACTAAGCGCACATCGCTAATGATGCCTTTGAGGGTAGTAATAATTTTAGCCACTGCTGCAGGATCATTTTGTTGATCAATTTCAAAACGCATTACTGCTTCTAAATTAGCGCTGTCGGCCTTGCCCGTGAAGGGCGAAATGCTGGTGATTTTGCCTTTTATATCTCGCTCTACCGCCACCACTGGGTGAGTGGTGATGTGTATAGTGTGGCCGAGGTGAACTAAAGCGTTGGTGATGGAAGAAACTAAGAAAGCTCTGTCATCACATACAATATCTACAATAGTGTGGCTGGTGTACCACTGGTGTTCTTCATAATTAGGATTATATACACGGATATTAACTTGGCTATCATGGCGTAGTTTTACGCAATCCCATAAGCTAGACAGCGCACCGTATAAGTTATCGGTGTCAAATTGTAATAGCTCCGCAGGGATGCTCTCAGCATAGTACAGGCGCGCTAGTTGCTGCATGGTTTCACAACTACTCTTCTTTTGACGTTTGCCAATCAGGCTGCAAACTAAATCAATAGCGATATTTTTTTTATCCGTTAAGGTGCGCATGTTGTCTTTCCTTTCCTTTAGTCAGTCTGCTAATGTTGTCACTGATACGTCTATTATTCAAGAAACTAGCGGCGTGCACTAGGGGGTAAGTTGAGCTAGTGCGACCCTATTTGTTGGTAAAATGACATTCAAGCCATTTCTGTCAAAATATTGTTGTGGGGTGGGTTTTCATTTGGTTAAAAATACGACTGTTTTAGCAGAACTAATGACGGTTTTACGCATTCGCTCAATGATTAAGTGTATCCTTACGCCCTATGACTAAGTTACAAAATTCCCACACAGTTGGCCTGCTTTTATTGCCCCATGCAAGCTTGAGTAGTTATGGCCAAATTGCTGAACTGTTGCTGCATACAAATAGTGTATTAGAGCACGATAAATACCGACTAAAACTTATGTCTTTAGACGGTGAATGTGTTTTAGGGAAAGTGACCAATTATTTGGATAGCGAACAGGTCGATACGCTGTTTGTCATTGGAGACTTGATTACTCCTAATAAAGCAGATGCCGTGTTACAACGCTGGTTGGTTCAGCAAACTAAGATGGGGGTGAAAATACTGGCCATAGGTACAGGCATTATCCCCCTAGCTTATGCAGGTTTACTCAACGGTAAGCGCAGTTGTTGTCATTGGTCTGTGATAGAAAAGCTGCGGCAAACTTTTCCTGATGTGCTTTGGAGTCATCAACTGTTCGAACAAGAATCGCAGCTGATGACATGTGCTGGTGGGGCTTCAACTACCGACCTTATGCTGGCTTGGCTAGCACAGCAGCAAGATTTAGACATGGCAGCACATTTGTCTGAATGGTTCTTAGTAGAACGAATGCGGCCAAAAGATACCCAGCAACGCATTCCTCTTAAGGCCCGTATTGGCGCCAGTCAGCCCAAGCTTATTGAGGCGGTTACCTTAATGGAAACCAACATAGAAGAGCCCTTATCTGCCGATGACTTGGCTTATCATGTTGGGCTGTCTCGGAGGCACTTAGAGCGCTTGTTTAAAAAACATTTAGACAATATGCCTTCACGGTTTTATTTACAACTGAGGTTAGATAAGGCCCGCCAAATGTTACGGGACACTGATCGCTCCATTGTAGAAGTGGGCATGGCTTGTGGATTTTCCTCTGCCAGTCATTTTAGCACCACTTATCGCACTCACTTCAACGTTACACCACGTCAAGAACGTGGGCGTGCCACCCATGTGGAATTAGCGCCTAGTTGGAATCACTCCGTCGTTATTCAGCGACGCTTAGATTAATCATTTAATACTTTATTGAGAGAGATATGGATATTTTTGCAGCTGCCACTTTGCTGTTTTTGGTTATGGATCCGCTAGGCAACATCCCTTTATTTTTGTCGGTATTAAAGCAAGTGCCCGAAGAACGTCGTCGTTTGGTTTTGCGCCGTGAATTACTTATAGCTTACGTTGTGTTGTTAATGTTTTTGCTGTTAGGCCCGTATATTTTGACATTCTTGCAGGTATCTCAAGAAGCCATTCGTATCGGTGGGGGTATTGTATTATTTTTGATAGCCATAAAAATGGTGTTCCCAAAAGAAGGCGGTTTGTTGGGTAAAACACCTGATGGCGAGCCCTTTATAGTACCCTTGGCGATACCTCTTATGGCGGGACCATCAAGCTTAGCCATGATTATGTTGATGCGTAAGTCGGCCGAAGGCCAGTGGCTTGATTTATGGTTGGCGGTGACGGCTGCTTGGGCTGTTTCTGCAGGTATTTTGTTAGCCTCACGCAGACTTTACGTGGTGTTGGGCGAAAAAGGCCTGTTTGCTATAGAGCGTTTGATGGGTATGGTCTTGATCATTATGGCAGTACAGATGTTGCTAGAAGGCACCGCGCAATATTTAAACTTGCGCTAGCCTTCTAGTTGTTTGGTATTTTTAGGTGCGTGCCTTTTCAAACGCTGCCCAAGCCTGCTCAAACTCAGCTAATCCGAAACCTTGTTTGCCTGCTGGACCTAGTATTAGTTGCTCGGTACTGAGAAGTTTATCAATGGCAGCCTCGAGCATTGGGATAACCTCGGGTGGAATGACCAAAGCTCCGTGCCTGTCGGCATGAACGAGGTCTCCATCGGTTACTTGCATACCAAAAATAGTCACAGGCTGGCCTATGCTGCGCACATGCACAAACCCATGACTTGGGCCAATTGAGCCTGCCACCACTGGAAATTCAGTGGGTAAATCACCCAGATCTCGCATAACGCCGTTGGTTAATGCACCCCCAAGACCAAAAGCCTTATGAATGGTAGTGTTAATTTCTCCCCAATAAGCACCAATAGAGTGGGGATAATCTAAATCCTCCACTACGGCAATAGCAGGTCGTGGCCCTTCAGACATGTGCCGATAGTAATCTGCACGTCGTTGTTTAATAATCCCAGCACTTTCTTTGGCTGGTTCTAAGGCTGCAATTTGAGCAGTACGAGCATAGCCGACCATCGCACCTTCTGCAGCAGACGAGGCAAGCATCGTGCCTTTGGTAAACTGATTAAATCCACGCTTACCTTGGGCAACCTCAATTGCATTACATACAGTAGGGGTGTCCACTGCTTGGAGTTTTTCCAACAAATTAACATTCATTATTGAGCCATCCATTGTTTTAAAGCAGCGTTTGTGGCTGCGGGTTGTTCGAGTGTAGGAATGTGCCCTGCGTTATGAATTTTCACGAAGATTACCTGAGATAACAGAGCAACCATACATTCATGTCGATCTAACGGACAAAGCTCATCCTCTTCGCCCATTAGTACTAAACAAGGCTTGTTAAAACTTGCTAATGTCGCCTGTTGGTCGTGGCGATTCTGCAAGGCCAGTGACTGACGCACAAACGCATCCTTGCCTAAGGTTAATGCCATATCGACGCAGAGCTCATCTAATTGAGCATGGGGTTGGTGGCTAGAAAAATAACGCGGCACCATAACCTCACGTACAAGCTGTTCAAGTTGACCTGCTTGAACAGCTTGTATTTGTGGTTTGCGTGCGGCCTTCACATCGCCTATTTCAGCCCTTGGGTTGGTATTCATCAAAGCCAAGCGGGTGACTCTTTCTGGCGCCTGACGCACTACTTCCATAGCCACGATGCCGCCCATAGACAGGCCAGCTAGGGCAAATTTTTCTGGCGCTTGAGCCAATACCTGCGTGGCAATTTCAGATATATTGTCGGCACCACCAATATAGCCAACCTGACATTCTGCAACGTCCTTTAAAGCCTCAAGCTGTGAGGTGTACATGCGGCCATCACACATCATGCCTGGCAGTAATACTAGGGCGGGAAGACTCATGATACCCTCTACTTTTTCTGCCAAGTCAAACCTGCTGCATCGCCTGTACCGCTTATACGGTACAAACTAGCTTCGCCAGACACACACACTTCCAGCCCATGAGCTAGGTTAGGTGGTATCCAACAGGTGTCACCAGGGTTCAATACCAGCTCATGACCCTGCCAACTGAGGTGCCAATGACCCCGAAAAACCATAAGCACTTCATGTTGTGGATTCCTGTAAGCATCTGCAGCAATGGACCCTCGGGTGAGCAGTTCTACCTCAAAACCAGGTTTGTCTTTTATCAGTGATGCTGCTCCAATAACTGGACAGGGCTTGTTTCTTGCCAACGCCATCATATCCCAGTAACGGGCCACATAATCAGGGACAACCTCGCTAACAGGAGTTTCAGAAATTTCAGCTAACTGTGCCTCTGATAGCTTGGCCATTGGCTGTTCTCCAGCAGGCAGCACCTGTCCCTTTTTAGTATCGTACAATATGCCAGACTCACTTAAAACTAAGCCGTGAGATTGCGCAGTTTCCAGTACATGAGGAGCCCAAATAACGCCCCCACCGGAATCATCCCCGCCTAGTATTGCCATGATCATGCCGTAGTCGGTACCCACATTTTCAAAACCACGAAACACGCGAGTGGGAATGTTAAAGATATCCCCCTCTTGCAAAATCACTTCACCAGCATCTCCATTTAAGCCCCAAAAAAAACGCCATTTACCACTCAATACAAAAAACACTTCTGCAGTGTTATGAAAATGCAGAGAATTGACGCACTTGGGAGGCTGGCCTGCAGCACCAATATTGAAGCCAGGTGTGGCTTTAATATGCACATGTTGATCAGGACTTTCGGCTACACCAGCACCGATGATAGTGAAATTTTCTTTTTGATCCGACCCAGGCGTGTGAGCATCGATAAATGCAGTGCGACATGGCTTCAATTCACCATAACGAACAATTTCTGGTTGTGTCATACAGCAATCCTTTTTTGGCAATAACATTTCTATCACTCGCTATGGAGTGGCTACTCACAGACCCTTATTAACCTGTTTGCATTAGAATTTGTTTCCAAATTGAGGTCTCATCAAACACAACAAATTCACGCCGTATGCCATATGGACCAAACTCAGCGTGAGCCGCAGCCATTATATAAACATTGGCGCCAGTGGGTTTGCCGAAACTACCCCAACCGTCATGCTTACCCTGCAAGCTGAAACGAATGGCTGCTCGAGGAGGCATCATGGGGTCCTGACGGCCTATTTGGTGATCGATGGTAAGCTCTGCGTTAGGAAAACTAGCCCTTAAGCCCATCCAAAACCGCTCCGCCGGACCCCATGAGTGGGAGCTCATGCCACCAGGGTACTCCAGTTGACAGGCTCGATCGTACTCAGCCTTGATGCAGCTCATTTCAGCACCCATTATGCGGCGCAGGATATCAGCGTACTGCTGGCCGTATTCTTCTTCGTTGCCTTTACCTTTGTAGGGTCCAGGCACATCTATCGCTGGCGTAAACGGCTGTACACAATCTTCTGGGCCACCTTCTCGAATGATTAAATCTTCTGCATACTCTTTTGGATCAATGCCTAGTTGGCGCACAACTGCACCTTGGTCACGAATAAGCCATTCGTCATCAATTTGATTGTTTTTTGCATGACAATCGGCAATAACGCGATATTTCAAAGCCTTACCAGAGGCTTTTCCATATACTCCGTCACCCAAATGGGTAGCTGTGGTTAGAATACGGTGGGAGGAAAGCATTCCATCCTCAGGGGTACCGGACCAAATTACATCTTCGCCCAGTAATTGGCGATCAGGGAATTCGGCGAGGGTTGCCATGGTGGCTGCAATTACATGCTGATTTCCCATAACCATAGATCCAGGCGAACGAACTGGAATATGCTTGGCATAATAGTGATGCAGGGTGGCTAGGCCACGCTGTTCCCAAATTTCTTTGGTGATGCCTAAAATATAGTCGGGAAAATCGTTAAATTTAGTATCAAAACCTTTCATGAATTCCATCCTTCAGGGATGCGGGCAGAGCCACGCACAATAACTGGAGAGCCAATGGCGATTTGCTGACCTTGAAGGCCATCACCGAGTATTTGTTCCATCAAAATGCGCACTGTTTCTCGCACCATTTGGTTAGCACGCTGCCGCACAGTGGTTAGATTATAAGCAGGCCATGCCGCAGCTGGTACATCGTCATAACTGATCACTGATACATCTTCAGGTACACGTAAACCTAACTCAAAGCGAAGGGTATCCATAACTGCAAAGGCCATATGGTCATTAGCTACAAAAACTGCATCTGGCCTATCGTCAGAAAACATCCGTCGAGTGGCTTCGCTGGCCTTTTCCATAGAGAAATCACCGGCCTCACGGGCATATAAAGTGGCCCCCTCTTGCTGCAACGCTGCGGTAAAACCAAACTCGCGATCTCGTTGTGTTGAGGCACCTTCCCAGCCAGCAATGTAACCAATTTTCTTATGCCCGCCAGCCAATAAAAATCGTGCAGCTTTGGCCCCGCCTGAAAAATTGTCTGAGGTCACGCAAGATAGGCCTTCTCCATCCTGAGAACGGTTAAACAACACAACTGGAACGCCTGCTGAGCGACATCGATCAGCCAACTGTGAAGATAGCGCCACGGACGCGACAATAATGCCCTCAACCTGATAATCAAGTATTTCTTCCACTACCGCATCGATATTTTCCGCCGTCTTCGATGGCATGAAAATCAACACATGGTAGCCCTTTTCTTGCAATTGGGTCGATAGTTTTTCAATGGCATCTGGGTAAAATTGATTTTCCAAGTAGGCCACTACTAAACCGATAATGCGACTCTTGCCAGAAACCATTGCCCGCGCCAGCACGTTGGGACGATAACCCAGTGCAGTGGCTGCTTTATGCACTTTATCTGTGGTTTTCTTAGAGGCAGAAGCACCTGTAGTATAGACTCGACTAACGGCTGATTGGCTAACGCCTGCTAGCTCCGCAACCTGCTGAGATGTAACTTTTTCTTTACTCATTAGTCTGCGCTCAACCTCCCATCAACTTCTAAGACACTTGCCATTACCAGCAGTGCAGCATCGGACGTAAGATAGACCACTGCGCAGGTTGCCGCTGTACCTGAATGCGGGCCTGTAACTATATCTCTTTTGCACCTTAAACTAAAATTTGGTAATACTGTCAAAACCATGCCTACATCTCCGTGGTGGAATGTGGGGAACTTTTTGTGTTGCGGGCTTTATTGAATTCACCCAAGCGTGCAAATACATCGATACCCACTTGATGGTATAAGTCCAACAAATCGACCAATACCCAATTCTCACGAATTAAACCGCCATCCATACGCCAAAAATCGAGGCTCCGCAGGCTGACCTCTTGCCCACTTGGAGCGATGCCTAGCCAGCCACCCTGTGTGATGGTTTGCTTCATGTTGGGCCAGCCAGTTACTGCAACATATTCACCTTCACCAAAAAAGTGAAAGTCTAATTGTTTGTCATGACTTCCACGATCAGGCATGGCGTTTAAAAATGGAATTTGGTGCCAATTACGAAAACCTGTTATGCCTCGTGATGAGCCAATGCCCGCTGGGCCATACCAATTCATACGAGGGTGCCAAAACCGTAGGAGTTGCATTACTTCTGGGCCACCTTGTTTTGGGTGCAGGATCAAGTGGGTCAACATATCAAGTACATGTTGAACACTGGCTTCTCCTTGCCCCGGGTGTTTATCACCAATACGCAAACCGTCTTGACTTGCTGGGCCTGGAATGAACCCTTCCCAACCTAAGGAGGGGGATAAGGGCCATGCTTGGGCCTGCAACATCACTTCTGGAATGTCCCAAATAGCCTGTATTTCTACAATTTTTCCCTGTTCAAAACGGAAAAACTCATGAAAACGCATATGGGTCATATGCCCTGTAGGAGGTATATCTAACCAAGGTGATACAAATGTGCCTAAATAGTGTCCCGCACACCCCACCCATTCATTACCCGCGGGAGTGATGCCAGACAGTACAATTAAATCCCGCCGCTCAAGGTCTGGCATCGCCAACAATAGAGGCGCATAACAGGTTTCATAGAGGTGTGTGGGGCCAAAAATGTCATTAAACGGAAAGCACAGGTGGGCCACTGCATGATCGCCCATCAAACCCTGGAGCAGTGATTTTACGTGATGGCCTTCAAAATCATGCATCGCACTTAGCAGCGGCGCTAAAAGTACTTTATTGTCCGCTGCGTCAGACATTATTGGGCACCAGTTCCATAAGGGACATCTTTATTACCGTATCGACGCACACGCAAGTTGCACTGTTCGGCATGGCCAACAAAACCTTCTAACATACATAAACGAGAGCCATATTCACCAACTAACGTAGCCGCCTCATCTGTGGTTATCTTTTGATAACTATGGGTTTTAAGGTATTTTCCTACCCATAAGCCACCGGTATAGCGTCCAGCTTTCTTAGTAGGCAAGGTGTGATTAGTACCAATGACCTTGTCACCGTTAGAGACGTTCGTACGTGGCCCCAAAAACAAGGCGCCATAACACGTCATTTTTTCTAAGAACCAATCATCTCGATCGGTCATGACCTGGACGTGTTCATAGGCCTTTTCTTCAGACACTTGGAGCATTTCTTGGTGACTGTCACAGACAATAATTTCGCCATAATCCTGCCAACTGACTGATGCTGTGTTTGCAGTAGGCAAAATTTCTAGCAGACGATCTATTTCTAGTATTGTGGCTTCTGCTAGAGAACGGCTGGTTGTCACCAATGCCGCTGGAGAGTCATAACCGTGTTCCGCCTGACCGAGCAAATCTGTTGCACACATTTCTGCATCTACAGTATCGTCTGCGATCACCATGGTTTCCGTAGGGCCAGCAAATAAATCAATACCCACGCGACCAAATAGCTGCCGCTTGGCTTCCGCGACAAACGCGTTACCTGGGCCCACTAAGAGGTGCACTGGCTCCATAGTCTCTGTGCCTATAGCCATGGCGCCTACAGCCTGAATGCCACCTAAAACGTAAATTTCGTGGGCGCCGCCTAAGTGCATTGCCGTGATTACAGCAGGGTTTGGTTCGCCGTTAAAAGGTGGTGTGCAGGCGATAATCCGAGGCACGCCAGCAACACTGGCTGTAGCCACTGACATATGGGCGGATGCCACCATGGGGAATTTCCCTCCTGGCACATAGCAGCCCACCGATTGCACTGGGATGTGTTTGTGGCCAAGAATTACCCCGGGCATTGTTTCCACTTCAATATCCAACATCGAATCACGTTGGGCTTGGGCAAAGTTTCGTACCTGCTTTTGGGCAAATTTGATATCTTCCATGTCTCGTGGCGATACCTTAGCCATAATGCGTTGAATGTCTGCCTTTGACAAACGAAAAGATGCAGGAGCGTAATTATCATGCTTCTGTGCCAAGTCACGCACAGCTTGGTCACCCCGAGCTTCTATGTCGGCTAAAGTTGCTTCTACAACTGCTCTCGTGTGGGCATCATCTTGGGCCCTATCAGCGTCTGGCTTGCTGCACTTTAAATAGGTAATTGCCATGTTACTTCCTCATTTCATTCACTCGTGGGGCTGCTCTTCGCCCCGATCAAAAGCTTCCCAGCCTTTACCATTAAAAACGTCTACTCCTAGCTGGGATAGTACGTGGGGAAAATCCACCATCACCCAGTTATCACAAATTTTCCCATCCATCACCTTCCAAAAATCCATATAGCGAATTTCTACCTTATGTCCAGTGGGCTCCACACCCATAAACACGCCACTATGAATGGCTTCTTGACGGCCGAATGCGGCAGCCCATTCACCCATATACAGGCGCGCTTCATCAATGCAAACCTTATTGGAAAATGCGGCTTGAAAGGGTTCTTGCCAATGGCTTTGAAATTCTTTTAAACCCTGTTTGGTGCCGCAGCCTTGGTTGCCCATCCAGCGAAATGATTCACTAAAAAAATCACCAATGTCAGCAATTCTATGATCATTCAGGCCATCTACCATGGACTCGATCACGGCACGGGTTGCCGCAGTTTTTGACATGTCAGTGTCGGAGCTGAGCGCGGCTTGTTGTGGTCGACTGCCTTTCATTTTTGTCTCATTTTATAATCGTAGACCACTTTGGGCATCAAATAGGTGACATAAGCTAGCAGTGATATGGGCGCTAAAATCAGCTCCAATATTGGTGCGATAATCTTTGCCTGCCTTTATTGAGACTAAGCCTTCGCCCACTCGGGCTGTCACCATAGTGGAGTCGCCCAGTAGCTCTAAGGAGAAAACTTGCAGGTTTAATTCTGCGGTGGCAGCAGATACGTTGGCATCCTCGGCACGAAAACCTAACGTCACTGGACCATTTAAGCCCACGTCAAAGCCTGGGACTGTCATGTCTTTCGCCTTAAAGGTGCCATCTTCAAGGCTGCCATTTACTAGATTCATGGCTGGCGAACCAATAAAGCTCGCTACAAAAGAGTTGGCAGGGTTGTCGTAAATGTCAGTAGGCGTGCCTACCTGCTGAACCACTCCCTTGTTCATTACCACTACACGGTCTGCTAAGGTCATAGCCTCTACCTGATCATGGGTCACATAAATAGTGGTGACCTGCAGTTCATGGGACAGATTTTTGATTTGAGCTCGTGTCGATACCCGTAATTTGGCGTCCAAATTTGACAACGGTTCATCCATTAAAAATACTTTTGGTTTGCGCACTATGGCTCGCGCTAGGGCCACACGCTGGCGTTGACCACCGGATAGCTCCGCTGGCTTTCTGTGCAAAAACTCTTCTAGCTCTACCATTGCAGCAGCCTTCATCACTCGTTGGTGATGATCAGCTTTAGGGACTTTACGCACCTTCAATGGGAATCGAATGTTTTCATAGACGTTCATATTGGGATACAAGGCGTAGCTTTGAAATACCATTGCCACATCCCGATCTTTCGGATCAAGGCCGTTGACCACTCGTCCATCTATAACAATCTCGCCCTCAGTCACTGCCTCTAACCCTGCAATCATGCGCATGGTGGTAGTTTTGCCACAGCCAGAGGGGCCGAGTAGTACCAGAAATTCTTTATCTGTGATGGTTAAATCAAAGTTATCGACACCAACGAAGCTGCCCCAGCGTTTGCCAATATTGCGGAGCTTTATTTCTGCCATGATATCCGACCCTATAATTACATACGTATGCAAAAATTATCAGAATTTATTCATTCCGGCAATAGATATCGTGCTAAATTAGTTAATTTAATCGTTTATTTTGAGGTTGTTATTATTTTCGACAATCATAGTTTAAAAATATATTTGGCATTATTATATATTTTATGTAATTAAAACAATTAGTTGTGTTTGTATTCGCATATTACTTACTGACTGAGCACTTAAATAGTTGCCAAGCTCTGTCAAAAAATAGTAGAATTTTGCTTACGCATGCAAACCTTTTCTAATATTATTGAAGTGATGTGGAAGAATACGTATGTAAAACAAGGCCGCACTGGTCTTACATTAATAAATTTAAAGAGGATGCGTTCATCATGGGCACAATAAAAACGATAGCTCTCACCGCAACTGCTGCTGCAATTCTAACTAGCTCCGCCGCTTTTGCCGCATGCGGCATCGCAGGCAATGCTAACGTGAGCATAATGGGTAACGACTTCCCTGCACTTCACGCTGTATTTTCCGCAGCTGAGCAATGTGCAGGCGATGGCGTTACAGTGACTAAAAATCATAACAAAGACTACAAAGACCTCATGGTGCCAGCTCTGACTGCAAACCCAGCTGAATACACCGCTTTAACTGTGTCAAATGGCACGCTGGTTACACTGATGAACGATGATCTGGTTAGACCATTGGATGATCTCGTTGCTAAGCACGGTTCGGGCTTGAATAAATCACAGTTGGTGACGGTTAACGGTAAAGTGATGGCAGTGGCCTTTATGGCCAACGCTCAACACCTTTTCTACCGCTCAGATATCTTAGAGCAAGTTGGCATGAGTGCAGATGAGTTGCAAACCTATGAGCAGGTGTTGACTGCCGCTAAGAGGATTCGCGACGCTGGGCTTATGGAATACCCGGTTGCACTGAATACTAAGGCGGGCTGGAACTTGGGTGAAGAGTTTGTCAACATGTATCTTGGCACTGGTGCAGATATGTTTGTACCAGGGACAGCTAAAGTGAGCATTAATAACGCTCACGGCGTTGCTACCTTGAACATGCTAAAGAGCCTTGTTAGTTACTCTCATCCCGATTACCTAACGTTTGATTCCAATGCAACCCAAGCTCTTTGGGAAGGCGATAAGCTAGCATTGGCGACCATGTGGGGTTCTCGAACAGCAGGTGTATTAGATGCTGAAGGATCTACTGAACAGGTAGTCATGAACACTGACTTTGCTGCAGCCCCAAGCTTTAATGGTGGCACCATCCCAGCATCGTCCCTATGGTGGGATGGCTTTATTATATCCAAGAACGTTTCCGATGCCGATGCCGAAGCTAGCTTTATTGCCATGATGAATGGTATTTCTACTGAAATGGTACAAGCGAATAATGATGCAGCTACTTGGTTGATAGAAGGTTACAAGCCTAGCAAGGCAGCTTCTGGGGTAACAGCCACGGCTATGAATGGCGCCGCACCTTATCCAATGTATCCATTTATGGGAGCTTTACACGGTGCTGCAGGTTCTGAGCTATCTGACTTCCTACAAGGCAGTGAAAGCGCAGGGCAAGCACTAGCTGACATGGAAGCAGCGTATAACGTTGCTGCCAAAGAAAAAGGGTTTTTATAAACCCTGCTGACACTTGTTAGCAAAGGGGGCAAGGCCAATAAGCCTTGGCCCCTTTCTTTTGAGTAACCCTTTTGAATAAGCCTTTTGTATAAACGGGAATTACTTGCATGCCTCACCGTACATTTTTTTGGTTTATTATTCCGTCTTTAGCGGCCATGATATTGTTTATCGCCTTGCCGGTAATTTCTGTAATAACCCAGTCTTTGCACGTAGAGCATGAGAAAGTTCTCATCAGTTCCGAAAACTGTGGGCCATTCGGTTGCAAACAAGTAACTATTGTTGATGTAGCGGCCACCACTCAGCTAAGAGCTGATCAGCCGCTGGGACAATTCAGTGGTTTTGATAACTATACTAATCGCAACCACCTTGCTTTTGATGAGGTAGGTCTGGCCTGGGAAGGCAGCGAAAATATTGGTATTTTTATTAAAAAATTACTCAATCTACCTTTTTATAAAGCACTTGCGTTTACCTTAACCTACACCTTTGTGGTTACGCCTTTCGTTATTGTATTGGGTCTTGCTATCGCCCTAGGCGTAAATGCACTGCCTAAATTCGCTAAGGGCCCCACCATTTTTGTATCTCTTTTACCCATGATTGTGACCCCGCTCATTGGCTCGTTAATTTTGTTTTGGATGATCGATGGAGAAGGCATTATTGGCGCTTCTATACAATATCTTTTTAATGACCCTGGCTTATCCTTAAAAGCCTCCCCCGCCTTAACGTGGATGATGCTTATCGTTTACGGTATTTGGCATTCAGCACCGTTTTCTTTTATTGTTTTCTATGCAGGGTTGCAAACGGTTCCAGCAGATACCCTTGAAGCTGCTACCATAGACGGGGCGAATCGCTGGCAACGGATTCGTTACGTAGTTGTACCCTATATGAAACCGTTGGTTGTGTTCATTATGCTCATGCAGCTTATGGACAACTTTAGAGTACTTGAGCCTATTGTTAGCTTTGCGTCCGAGGCCAGTGCTACATCATTAAGCTGGATCATTTACAAAGATCTAACGTCAGATACGCAGTTATTTGGCTCAGCTGCAGCGACTTCCATGCTCACTATTATCGGTGTTGCTATTTTATTGTTACCCGTGCTCTTTCGAACTTGGCGCGACTTTAGCCGCACAGCACATTAAAGCACAAGTAAGGAGCACATCATGACAAACCCAGCTCAACGTCGCTCTACTAGCCTAGCTATTATTTCCACAGGTTTCGTTGTGCTATGGCTTATGGTTGCCGCTGGACCTTTTTTATGGACCCTTTGGGGATCCTTTAAAGTACAGGGAGATTTCTTTTCCAAAGCAGACTGGACCAATGCGCTCTATGGAGTACGCACTATGGTGGAAACGGGCGATTTTTTCACCACTAATGGTTACTACGGTGCTTGGGTAGAACACGGGTTTGGTGAATCTGTCATCAACACCACCATCGTTGTTGTGTCCACTGTGATTATTTCTCTTACCTTAGGCACGCTGGGTGGATACGCCTTAGCCCGATCGGGGTTTAAATACTCCTTCTGGATCCTTATGTTAGCCTTAGTGTTTCGAGCAATGCCACATATTACTTTGGTATCGGGCTACCTGCTGCCATTTTTCGAGTGGAATATTTGGGGTTACTTGCCTACTTCAATTATAGTTTTGGTAGCCATTAACCAACCCTTTACTTTGTGGATGCTGCACTCATTCTTTTTGAATATTCCCAAAGATATGGATGAAAGTGCAATGGTAGATGGCTGTACCCGCTTTCAGGCATTCTGGCACGTTATTATCCCAGTCATGTGGCCTGGGGTGATCACTACTGGCTTGTTTAGCTTTTTACTGGCTTACAACGACTTTGCCGTAACCGCATCTTTATTAAGTCAAGATAACCAAACTATGATACCGAAAATCGCCAGTTTCCTCGGCACTACGCAGGTAGAAGGTAACGTTATGTTTGCAGTAGCCGCCGTAGTGTCAGCGATGATTCCATTATTTATTTTGGTAATGTTCTTCCAGCGTCAAATAGTCTCTGGTTTAACTGCCGGTGCAGTGAAAGGGTAATCTATTCAGTATGAAAAATGATATTCAGGCAGCAAAGGCTGTAGTATTCGATTTTTACAAGCGTTTAGATAGTGCTACCCCAGAAGTATTGGATGACGTGGTGGAGGACCACACAACTGACAATTACCTCTGGCGCGGTTACCATCCATTCCATGAGCAAACCTCTGCAACTCAAGTAGCTCATTTATTCTGGCAGCCACTGCGGAACTCGCTAAAACATCTGCAGCGCCGCCAAGACATTTTTATGGCTGGGCGCAACGAAATGGATGATTTTTCATCTATTTGGGTGGTGTCCATGGGGCACCTCATGGGCTTGTTCGATGAGCCGTGGTTGGGCATCAGACCTACGGGAAAAATTGCCATGCTCAGGTACTGTGAATTCAACAAGGTTGAAAACGGCAAAATATCTGAAACAGCCATGTTTTTTGATATTCCACACTTGATGGTGCAAGCAGGTTTGCAGCCATTCCCACCGCAGACCGCTGCGCAGCTTGTACAGCCTGGCCCCATGTCTCACAACGGATTAATGTTTAATGAGCAGGAACCTACTCAGGGTGAAACAACCTTAGCTGCCATCAATCACATGATCATTGCTCTGGGTGACTGGGATCACGAACTCTCCCTGGAAGATGAACTGCGCTTGAGCTGGCACGAAGACATGACTTGGTGGGGCCCTACGGGTATAGGCGCCACTTACACCATTCCACGCTATGCCCAGCAGCATTCTGGACCCTTTAGAGCTGCATTTAAAGACCGCGCGTTTAATGGTCATGTTTGTCGTATGGCTGAAGGTGAGTTCGGAGGTTTTTTTGGTTGGCCAAATTTAACCTTAGAACCTTTAGGAGGTTTTATGGGCATGCCGGCAACAGGTAAGTCAGGTGATATGCGCGTCATTGATATTTATCGTCGGGACGGTGATAAACTGGCCGAAAACTGGGTTTTTATCGATCTGTTACATTTTTGGAAACAACAAGGGGTCGATATTTTAGCCAGGACAACGGGCAGTGATGCGATTGATTTTTACTAGCTGTATTATTGAGGACAATGGCGTATTGGGGTTAATATTTGTGGTAAAGGCCTGCTTGAAAGGCTGCATGTGTTACAAAGTAGGGTGTCTGGAGCTTAAAGCTACTTCTGTGTCGCACCAAGATAGATGGCATAGGAAGTATTAGGTGATAGTTCAAGGTTAATAAATTAACCTAGTGGTCTGACCACAACAAAGGCATTGATCATGAGTTTAAGCGTATTCGACTTGCTAAAAATTGGCATTGGCCCATCTAGTTCACACACCGTCGGCCCCATGCGGGCTGCTTTAGCCTTTGTTGAGCAGCTTAAGAGCGAAGGTAAATTAACTCAAGTGACGCGAGTGAAAGGTGAATTGTTTGGTTCCCTTGGCGCGACGGGTAAAGGCCATGCCAGTGATATTGCTGTGATTCTCGGTTTGTTGGGTGAAGCGCCTGATACCATCGATCCACCGCAGGTACAGCCAATGTTGGACGAAATTTCGGCCAATGAGCGGCTGCCCCTTAAGCGTGAGCATGATATTGAGTTTATCCAGCACCGTGACATCATCCTTAACTTAGAAGAATCACTGCCTTACCACCCTAATGGCATGACCATGAGCGCTTTCGACGATGTGGGGGATGTGTTGTTAGAGATGTCCTATTACTCCGTAGGTGGTGGATTTATTGTAGATGAAACGGCTGCCAAAGCCGACGAACTACCTATAGACGATGACCAGCCTAAAGTTCCTTACCCATTTACCTCTGCTGTTGAATTACTTGCCCACTGTAAGGCTACGGGTATGAGTATTAGTCAGGTGATGATGGAGAATGAAAAAACTTGGCGCACAGAAGAAGAAGTAAGAAGTAAAATTTTGCACCTATGGCAGGTGATGCAACAATGTGTTCGCAATGGTTGCAACACGGGAGGTGTTTTGCCAGGTGGCCTTAATGTTAAGCGCCGCGCCGCAGACTTGTATAGCAAACTCAGCAGCTTGGGTTCTGTGAAGGTGATTACCCCGCAGTTATCCGCCATGGATTGGGTAAACCTTTATGCTATGGCCGTTAATGAAGAAAACGCTGCTGGTGGTCGTATTGTTACTGCGCCCACTAACGGTGCTGCAGGTATTATTCCTGCGGTATTACATTACTACGATAACTTCTATCCATCGGCTGACGATAAAGGTATTGTAAGCTTCGTATTGGCTGCCGCCGCAGTTGGTATCTTATGTAAGCTCAACGCTTCTATTTCAGGAGCAGAAGTGGGTTGTCAGGGTGAGGTGGGTAGTGCGTGCGCAATGGCTGCTGCAGGTTTAGCCGAAGTGATTGGTGGTACCCCTGAGCAAGTGGAAAACGCTGCTGAAATTGGTATGGAGCACAATTTAGGCCTTACCTGTGATCCTATTGCAGGTTTGGTTCAGGTGCCATGTATTGAGCGTAACGCTATGGGTTCGATCAAAGCTATTAACGCGGCCCATATGGCTATGCGAGGTGATGGTGAGCATTTGGTATCATTAGATGACGTGATTAAAACCATGCGTGAAACTGGTGCAGATATGCAGGATAAATACAAAGAAACCTCCCGTGGCGGTCTTGCGGTCAACGTGACCAACTGTTAATTAGACGGAGAAATTCATGTCTACATTGCGCCCAGAAGCGGGTATATTGCCCTCCGTTCCGAGCCCTGCTGCCCAGCAAGGTAATTTTGGTGAACGCCTTAGGGCCTTGCGACAAGATCGTCAAATGACCTTGCAACAAGCCAGTAAAGTGACTGGTGTAGCACAATCAACTTTGTCAAAAATGGAAAATAACCAGCTTTCGCCTACATTCAATCTCATGCAAAAGTTGGCTCTTGGTTTAGGTATCGACATGCCTCAATTGTTTGCCCCAGTCAAAGAAGTGCGCATTTCTGGCCGGCGCAGTGTCACCAAAAAACAGCAAGGCCGCGAACACCTAACTGCTACATACGAGCATGAGTTGTTGGCAACAGAGCTAGATTCAAAACGTATGGTGCCTTTTAAAAGCCGTGTCCGTGCTCGCACTTTGGATGAGTTTGGCGGCTGGGTAAGACACGAAGGTGAAGAGCTACTGCTTGTGCTAGATGGAGACGTGCTGGTGTATACTGAAGAGTATGAGCCTTTAGCCCTTAGCGAAGGGGATAGTACCTATTTTGACAGCACCATGGGCCATGCAGTGGTATCCACTAGCAAAGACGATGCGCTAGTGCTTTGGGTGTGTGTGGCACTCTGACCCCTAAAACGTCCTTTCACAAGGCTAAATAATGAAACAAGTGGTATTGGCAAGCGGCAACGCCGGTAAGTTAAAAGAATTCGGCCAGCGTTTAGCGCCATTGGGTATTGAGTTAGTCCCACAAAACCAGTTTGTTACGGAAGAAGTGGAAGAAACAGGTCTTAGTTTTGTCGAAAACGCCATTATTAAAGCGCGTCATGCTGCCGCCGCATCAGGAATGCCTTCTTTAGCCGATGATTCAGGCTTGGAAGTAGACGCGTTAGGCGGTGCCCCCGGCATTTATTCGGCTCGTTACGCAGGCTCCACATTAAACGGCCAAGCCAAAGACGCCGCTAATAGTGCTCAACTTATTGCTGACCTTGAACACATTCCAATGAGCCAGCGCACTGCTCGATTTCAATGTGTGTTGGTGTACATGCGCCATGCCACTGATCCTACACCGCTCATTTGCCAGGCGGCGTGGGAAGGTTTGATTATGGATGGTGTGCAGGGCGAACATGGTTTTGGTTATGACCCTATTTTTCAAGTACTAGAAAAGGGCTGCCGTGCTGCACAGCTAACACCTACACAGAAGATTGCCATCAGCCACCGTGGAAAAGCCTTGGCGAAATTGCAAAGAGCATTAGCTGAAGCTTGATGCCGTCACCTATTAATCAGCTACTATTGCCTCCACTAAGCCTCTATATCCACATTCCGTGGTGTGTACGTAAGTGCCCTTATTGTGACTTTAACTCTCATGCTACCCAAGGTGGGGAAGCCATTCCTGAAAGCAGTTATATAACAGCCTTACTAGCCGATTTAAGCAAAGAGCTGGCCACTGTCAGCGGCCGCACCTTGCATAGTATTTTTATTGGCGGCGGTACGCCTAGCTTAATGAGTGCTGCGGGTATTGGTGAAATTCTCAGTTTCGTTAAAGCCAATATTAAATGCAAAAGAAATATGGAGGTTACATTAGAGGCGAATCCTGGGACTTTTGAGCAAGCTAAATTTGCAGGCTTTCTTGAACAGGGTATTAATCGCTTGTCTATTGGCGTACAGAGTTTTGATGATGAGTGTTTACAGGTCTTAGGGCGTATACACAGTGCCACACAAGCTAAGTTAGCTATCGATAAAGCTCAGTCATTAGGCTTTAACCGTATTAATTTAGATTTGATGCATGGCTTGCCAGGGCAGACCCTGGAAAAGGGTTTAGCTGACTTACAGCAAGCTTTGGAGTTTGATACTGATCACCTGTCCTGGTATCAGCTCACTATTGAACCTAATACTGAATTTCACAGCCGGCCGCCTAATTTGCCCGATGAAGATATTCTTGTTGATATCCAAGATCAAGGCCAAGCCTTGATCAAAGAAGCTGGGTTAAAGCAGTACGAAATTTCGGCTTACTCCAAACAAGGCAGTCAAGCGCAGCATAATCTTAACTATTGGCATTTTGGTGATTATATTGGTGTAGGGGCAGGAGCCCATGGCAAAGTTAGCAGTTGGAATGATGGTACATTGGTCATAGAGCGTAGGGTGAAGTTACGCCAACCGAAGGCCTATATGGCAGCAATATATCCACTGGCTTCAAACCATTGTGTTGCGCCAGAAGAGCTAAAGCTGGAGTTCTTTATGAATGTCCTGCGCCTTCAGAAAGGCGTAACTACAGCGAGCTACCTAGCCACTACTGGACAATCTTTGGCTCAAGTGGAAACTGCTATTGCTTCTGCAAGGCAGGCAGGGCTGATGATGCCAGATCGGCTTCAAGCCAGCCCTTTAGGGTGGCGCTTTCTAAATGACCTGTTAAGTTATTTTGACTAGATTACTTTTCTAAATAAAACGTCTGACTAAATTTTAACGGGATTGCCTCGACGTTCAAATCTGGCTGTATCTTTAATTCAAAACGCCACATTTCTTCTTCGGTGAAACGTAATTGTGCGATGTAGTAAATGGCGTTCTGTTCCTTAATTTGTTGGAACTCTAGCGGCAATATTTGCCCAATAATATTAGTTCGGGTGCCCGTAACCATGGCTGGTAGAGGATTTTTTGTGGCCTTATCGATCACTGATATATTTAATAAAGCACGGTTTCTGGCGCGAGTGAAGCCATAACTTTGGGCCACATCAGGGGTCACCATCATGGTGTTGAAGGCATTGTAATGGATGTCGTACTTTTGGCTATGGATGGCCTGTTCTGCGTAGCTGGGCAGTGCCAATGAAACTAGTAATAAACAATAGATAAAGCTAAGGTAACGTGTAAGGTTCATGATATGTTGGCTTCTTTAGACCTATTACATAGGGTATTTAATGAGCCTCTAATTGTGCGTGATCCGTTCCAAAAAGTAAAAGCTAAATCAAGAGCAGTGAAAATGGGTAATATCTTAATTACTGGAGCCAGCCGAGGGATTGGAGCAGCAACGGCACAGGTTTTAGCGGCTAAAGGCCATAGCAGCGCAGGTGGACGTTTCTCAAGAACAACAGGTGGTTGATTTATTTAACACCATTGATGCACGTCTAGGCTCTTTAACTGGGTTAGTTAACAATGCAGATATTTTGCTACCGCAAATGTCGGTGGAGCAGATGGACGCTGAGCGCATTAATCGTTTACTTACTACCAATGTTACAAGCTATTTTTTGTGCTGTAGAGAGGCCATTAAACGCATGGCATTAAAGCATGGAGGACGAGGTGGCGCTATCGTCAATGTATCTTCTGCGGATTTTACCCCAGTTTAACGGACAGGCTAGTTGAGTAAAATGCCATACTTTTCACACGATTAAGCTGATGCTCAAACTAGAGCACTGTTAAGCTCACATCCCTAGTAGTCTCCATGCATCCAATATGAGACACTATTATGCAAAGGTCTTTCTAAGTCTATTAAGGGTGTTGATTCATCATGACAAATGCAGGTGTGTTTTTAGTACAAACGGTTTTTGGGTTGTACCT
>Ga0209709_10000108_pt1 | contig 75087 bp, 70 predicted proteins | sample ArcticOcean_MG_C_2_FD_187435 | JGI IMG/M metagenome (GOLD analysis project Ga0209709, IMG submission 187435) | Marine microbial communities from western Arctic Ocean - ArcticOcean_MG_CB4_136 (SPAdes) (version 2) | ecosystem: Environmental > Aquatic > Marine > Oceanic | place: Arctic Ocean...
TGTTACTGATATGTTCGCTATGTTTTTTAGGGCATCTGCATTTAATCAAAATTTATCTGGCTGGTGTGTATCAAATATTTCATCAGAACCTGAAAATTTTAGTTCTAATTCAGCACTAACAGACGCTAACAAACCTTTTTGGGGATATTGCCCAACCTCATTTAGCCTAGATGTGACAGCAAGTAATAGTTCGGATTATACCTTAAGCGGAACAGACAGAAATGGAAATGTATCTGGAAGTGACCCTAACTTAACTTTTAGTGTTGGAGATACCATAAGTTTTGATGTGTCTGCCTCCGGTCATCCTTTTTATCTCAAGACCACAGCGGGAACTGGAACGGGTAATACCATAAGTGGAGTTACGAATAATGGTACGGAAAGTGGAGGAATTACGTGGACACCTACCGCAACAGGAACATATTATTATCAGTGTTCACTTCACGGAGGAATGGTTGGTACGATAACAATTCAATAATTGGCATATCTTCTTCAGTTGGATAATATACCCATATAGCGAAGTACTCTCAAAAAGGAAAGTGGATTTATTTAGACCTAGTGGGGGTAGTTCTTTAAACTCTTGGAACAGATTTTTTAGACTTTTAGATCACTAGCCGTACAATAATCGTACAAATACGCATAACAAAAAAACCTAACGTATTGTTTACAAATACATTAGGAAATTTTATTGTGGAGAAGATGGGACTCGAACCCACGACCTCTTGACTGCCAGTCAAGCGCTCTAGCCAGCTGAGCTACATCCCCATTATTAAATTTTCTTCAATTTTTATTTTCGTCTTCAAGAAGATTATAAATTATTTCAAATACTTTCATGTCCCCTTTTAATCTGCCAAGCTCTATTATTGTCGTTTCTATTTTAAAATTAATAACATTCCAAAATTTTAGATCATTTGACAATTTTTCAAAATCTGTTTTAGGACCTCCAATAACAAGTTGACTGTTTGAATTTCCTAGAACAATTTCTCTATAATTAATGTTATCATTGATATATGGTTCAATTCTATCATTATACTGAGCTTCATTATACTCCGCCAGTCCTTTTGACCTCTCAATTTGCCTAACATACTTTTTAAGCATAGTTTTTAATGAGTCATTCTCTACTTTATTTATATAGTCCAGGTCGATAAACTCTTGAGTAATTGGCATTGTATAACTTACCGGCCATGTGGTAGCTAAAGTTCCCAATAGTTTTTTTAAGACAGGAATAGAATCTTTGTTTTTTGATTTGATAATCTCTAATGATCTTGTCATTGAATTTTTGAGATATTGTAATGTTTTTTGGTAACCCTTTTGATAATTAATTGTCTCTTTAAATTCAACTTGAATATCCTTATAGTAATATTTAATCTCAGCTTGTTCGACTCTTTTATTATTCCAATTATCTATAGCTAAGGCAATTAAAATTCCTCCTGTTACTAAAACTATTTCGAAAAGTATATGCTTAAATGAAACTCCTCCTCCTAACCCTTTAGCATTTGTAAGCCTCCTTAAGTTAATCATATTATTATTTAATTAGGTAATTATTCGTAAGCTTGATCCGCTATTTTTAAAGCTTCAGATATAATCTTTAAACCTTCGTCTATTTCATTTTTATTTATACAAAGTGGAGGTGCTATAAAGATATAGCTCCATTTACTAAAAGTATACATTCCTAGTTCAGCAATTTTAGCCTTGACTTTATCCATGACTTTTAAATCCTCCGGCTTAGCATTAAAATGAGCCATTGGCTCTTTATTTTTTCTATTCTTAACTAATTCTATGCACCCTAAAAGCCCAGTATTTCTAAAATCTCCAATGGAAGGGTGTTTGCTTTTTAATAATTCGACTTGCTCTTCCATATAAGCACCCATCTTTTTTGCATTATTAAAAAGATCGTCCTTTTCGTATATACTTATAACCTCTAACGCCGCTGCACATGCTGTTGGGTGAGCAGAGTATGTTAGCCCAAGCATCATAGGATTGTTGTCAAAATGTGATGCAATAGTATCAGTTACTTGTAAGGCTCCAAAAGGTAAATAGCCTGCAGTAATTCCTTTTGCTAAAACCATCATATCGGGAATAACATTATGGTTATTAATCCCAAACCACTGACCAGTTCTTCCAAATCCACTCATCACTTCATCTGAAATCAGTAAGATTCCATGCTTATTACAGACCTCTCTTAGTTTTTTAAAGTATCCTTTTGGTAACTTGAGACATCCCGAAGTTCCTGATTCTCCCTCCATCATAATTGCTGCAAAGTTTTCTGGTCCCTCATATGCTAATATTCTGTCGAGTTGGTCAAAACATTCTTGTTCCCAACCACTTCCCTTGGAACGGTATTCATAAGGTATCTCAAGATGAACAAAGTTTGGGGCTTGATGAGCATCAACTTTTAATCTTCTTGGATCTCCACCAGCTGACATAGCTCCCGTTGTTGAGCCATGATAGGATCGATATCTTGTTAAAATTTTATGCCTTCCTGTATATAGTCTTGCTAGTTTTATAGCATTTTCAATACCCGTAGCTCCACAAACAGTAAAAAAAGATTTATTTAAATTTCCAGGACATATTTCGGCTAGTTTTTTTCCTAATTCGCCCCGAACTCCAGTAATTGCAGATGGAGTAACGTAACTCACTTTTTGCATCTGATTCACAACTGCATTTGTTACTCTTTGATCTCCGTGGCCAATATTAACATTCATTAATCCAGAGGAAAAATCTATGATTTTATTTCCATCATGATCGTATAAATAAATCCCTTTTGCCCTTTCGATGTTTAAAGGCTTAATACCTTTTTGCTTTGACCATGAAAACAGTGTGTAGTCAAGATTATTTTTAAGGATCGTATCCTTTTTATCTAACATAAAAAAAAATTTAAGACTCGTACTTCCACTTACCCCCGACCATCGTTCTCTCAATTGGAATATCTATAATTTCCATTGGATCAACTTTTCTTAGGTCTTTGCCAAGAACAACCAAGTCGGCCAGTTTTCCACTCTCTAAACTCCCCTTTATACTCTCTTCATATGATGCATAAGCCCCATGAATTGTTCCTACTTTAATTGCCTCTTCTACTGATATTTTTTGGGACGGCCCCCATATATTTCCATTGATATCTGTCCTTGTTACGCTAGACTGAATAGCCATCATGGGCTCAAAAGGACCTGGAGGGTAGTCAGAAGTTTGCGTAACTTTTATCCCTGCATCAAGAAAACTACGAACGGCAAACATGTTTTCAAGTCTTTCCTTTCCATATTGTTTCATTTTCTCACCATGAAAATAAACATATGTAGAAAAAGGATTTGGAATAGCGTTTAATTTTTTGATTCTTCTAACTAGATCATCGTTAATTACTGTGCAGTGTTCGAGTCTAAACCTGGGGTCAATTCGAGGGTGTTCTTTTTGAAGTCGTTCATAAATGTTTAGTGTCTTGTCAATTCCAACATCTCCATTTGCATGAACGCCAATTTGCCATCCGTTTGTATGAGCTTTGTGGGCGTACTTATATACTTCTTCCTGCTCCATTACTAGTATTCCATAGTCATTTGGCCTTCCAATATATGGTTTTGATAACCTTGCTGTTCTTTCCGAAATTGAACCATCTATTGTAATTTTCATTCCACCAATCCTAAGCCATTCATCTCCAAAGCCAGTCTTAATTCCTGCATCAATAAACTTATCTATTTCTCTGTAAGAAATCATACTGTAAATCCTCATGGATAATTCATCTGCACTATACGCATCCTGATAAGCTTTTAAAAAAGTTGAAGACCCATAAGCCTCAGTAACAGATGTAACTCCACTTTTTGTCATCATTTTAGTTATCAACCTAACTCCTTCTTGATGATCTTTTTCAGTAAAAGTATTTGGAATTAATTTTGATAGAGGGTACCCTGCTGTTTCTAAAAGTTGTCCTGTTAATTCTCCAGTTTTTCCGTCTCTACCTATTTTGCCTCCTTTAGGATCAGGAGTGCTTCGGTCATATCCCATTAAATTTAGAGCTGTTGAATTAACATATGTTGAATGTCCCCCTCGATGTTTAATTCTAACTGGATGATTTGGAGCAGCTTCATCAAGGTCATACCTGTTTATTAATCTTCCTTCTTTAATCTTTGTGTCGTCATATTTAAACCCTAAAATCCACTCTCCCGGAGGAGTTTTTTTTGCTCTTTCTTGGATAGCTTTTTTAATCTCCTCTATTGATCTTAAATCAATATCAACATTTCTCAAATGTGATAGTCCTGATGAGGCAGGATGAGAATGGGCATCAATAAATCCTGGAACAACTGTTTTCCCAGCAATATTAATTTTTTTAGTATTTGAGTTTGCTAATTTTAATATTTGATCATTTTCTCCAATTGCAACAACTTTTTCTCCTAAAATGGCAATAGCTTGAGCCTCAGGATTCTTTGGGTTTACGGTTATTACATTTGCGTTATATAAAATTGTATCAGGGCTTGATGTGAAAATGCCTTTGGTTCTTAGCCATGGAAGGGCGATTAAAGGGCTTGCGTTTTTGAAAAATTGTCTCCTGTTTTGAATTGGCATAAAAATTTATTTAGGGTCTCTTAAATTTATAAAAAATCTTTTTCATTTTATCTATTTTTATTTTTCCTGCAAAAAATAATATCCTTATGATCTATTAATACATCATTATTTGCATCAAGCTTACTAAAATATATGTTATAGTTTTTTATTAAAAATTCAATAGAAAGTAAGGTTTAGTTTAAAAGTAAATAAATTTAACTTTAGTTTAGTGTTAAAATCTTGACAACAATTATTTTAGGGTTGTTACTGTATATTAGAGGAATGTTGCGAGTTTATTTGTTTTTAGCTTTAATTTTAACTGGTTTTTTATCCTTTTCACAAGGAAATAAAAACCTATACAAACAATATAGAACTGGGCCTGATCCAGACAGTTTTTATCACCTTTGGAATTACTCTTTATACGGAAGGTTAAATTGGATGAACTCTGATCAAGATTATACTAAAAACGGAATGGGAAAAGGTGTTGGTTTTGTCGTTCAAAAACTTGAGTCTAAAACATTTGGATTTTCAACTGGTTTTGAGTTTAATGAAATTCGCTATCAATATGATGGGTTTTTAGAAAACTCTTCTGATAGTATAAATTGGTTGAGTTTCCCTTTATCAATTAGACTTTATCCCTCAAGGAAATTATTGTTTGAAGTAGGACTCAAGTACCATTATTTTTTGAATGCTAAAAATTCAACAATTAATAATTTAATTACTGGGTCGCTTAAGTATCCTAAGGAGTTTTTTGGAAATACTTTCGGAACATTTATCACTATTCAATACCAAGTTTGGAAAAGATTAAATATAGGTTTTCAGTATCAATACATGAAGGGGAAAAGCATAAATTCTTCAGGGGTTCAACCAAGTGTTTTTGATGGATTGACTCTAACGTTTGGTGCTTTTATTAAAAACCCTATGAAGCGTCCAGAATTAAATTAATTATAATTTTTAACTATAGTGTCCTTAATAATTATCATTTTAACCAAAGAATCTGTAGCTAAACTATCAATTATAACAAGGTGTCCTTTTGGCTTAATTTCGTCTATGAAATAAATTTCAGATTTACGATTTTTTAAATCAACAAACTCCCCAGAAGGGTTTAGTTTCTTGGTAATATTTGATTTATGACCAAATTCTTTAGTCAAGGTTTTGGAGGGTGTTTCATAAAAGTTATTTACTATTAAACATGATTGAAACAAAATTAAAATAAGGCCTGAGGTAAAAAAAATTTTTATTGAATTCATGTTTTAAAATTGATTTCTTATTGTAATATTAAGGACTTGATGTCGATTGAATCTTTGACCAGGAGTGTCTTTACTCATAGATTGGTATAGCATTAAAATTGTCCACTTTTTTTTCTGAGAAAAAAATCCAAATTCAAAATTATTTCGATATTTTAAATTGGGTCTTGTTAATTCAGATGAACTATTATCAAATATGCTTCCACTCAAAGCAAAATCATGAGGCCTATATTCTTGTCTAGTTCCAATATATATTCCTCTAGAAAGTTCAGAGTTGCTAAATGAAATTCTTTGAAATGGAATCTTTTCATTTGAGCCTATTAAAACTCCTATTCTAGCTATAGATTGAATTCTATAGCTAGATAGTTTTGAAAAAAGTTGAGAGGTTAAATGAATTTTATCTGATATAGTAATTCCTTTATTAACCTGGCCAAAAATTCCAAAATGAAATCTTTGAGGTTGAGCTCCTGCCCATGATAGTTCGTCTAAGTTTAAAAAAGTGCGATGATAGAAATTTTGAAATGTTTTTGCTAAAGAAGCATCTCCCGTAACTCCTAATTCTGTTCCCCAGCTATAGCTGAATTTTGAATTCAAAAAATATTCTTTTTCATTTTGAATATATAGCCATCCATTATAAGGATAGTCGATTTTAGATAGATTAGTAGTAAAGCGATGAGAGGGGTGAAATATTTCTTGTCCAATTCGCCAATGAGAGGCTTTTTCTTCTTTTTTTTTACCATATGAAATAATTATTCCACTTGAATAATATTGGTCAGTTAGAAAATATAAGTCGTTATCAACAGATAATTGAACATATGACTGAGAATGAGTTTTTACAGTCAAAAAAGCAAAACACACAATCAAGTAAATTAACTTATTTTTCAATTTGTATTTTATAATACGTTTATATAAAATTAGATGTAAGGTTAAAATTAGAACATCTTTCTAAAAAACATAAAATTATAGCTAATGATGTTAAAAAAATTTATTTTGGCAAAAAATTTATTATGATTCGACTTGCATACTTTTCTGACTTAGATAACATTAAAAAATTAGCTGAAGCCTGTGCACAAGAAATGATTTCTAGAAAAATATTCCAATGGAATGAACATTATCCTTCTAGAGAGACTTTTGAAAAAGATATAATGAATAGGGAATTATATGTTGCTGAAATAGATAATTCTATAGTTGGTTGTATTATGTTTTCAAAGCTCAAAGATGAGGTTTATAATGAAATTGAATGGCTCACGCCTGATCTAAACAATTTATATATTCACAGACTAGCTGTTCATCCCAAAAATCAAAAAAAGGGATTAGCTAGATCAATGATGGATTTTGCAGAAGAAGAAGCAATTAAAATGAACTGTATTTCAGTTAGACTTGATACCTTTAGTCAAAATCCGAGAAATTCAAAATTTTATAATTCCAGGGATTATATTCAGCTAGGAGATGTATATTTTCCAAAACAAAGTGAATATCCATTTTATTGTTTTGAAAAAATTATGAAGCATTAAGAAGATAAATTATGAATAATAAAATACGAATTACTAAAGAATTTAGTTTAGAAACTGGTCATGCGCTTTATGGTTACGATGGACTCTGTAAAAATGTCCATGGACATAGTTATAAGCTATATGTGACCATAATTGGAAAACCAATAGATGAATCCAAAAATGTAAAGCTTGGAATGGTCATTGATTTTAGTGATTTGAAAAAAATTGTAAAGGAAGAAATTATTACTCCTTTTGACCATGCAACAGTTTTAAACTGTGATTCTCCTCATAATGTGTTAGCAAATGAGATGGAAGAAAAAGGAAATAAAATTGTTAGAGTAAATTATCAGCCCACTTGTGAAATGTTGGTTTCTGATTTTGCAAGTAAAATACAGGTTCGTCTTCCTAGACATTTAAAACTCCACTCTTTAAAACTAAGAGAAACAGCTACTGCTTATGCTGAGTGGTATGCGGAGGATAATCCTTAATTAGAATCCAAAACCATCTAAATCCTCTAAATCTTCATCTGATTTTTCTTGAATATATTGATCACAATCTAATGAAATTTTTAGTATTTCAGGCTTAATAAAATCCTCTTTTGAAATTCCTAATTCAGGCTTAAGATAAACTTCTTTCATAAACTGACCCCATATAGGTAGGGCCATTGTAGCCCCTTGACCGTAAGCAATTTTTTCAAAGTGAATTGAACGGTCTTCTCCACCTACCCAGACTCCTGTTACCAGGTTTGGAACAATTCCCATGAACCAACCATCGCTTTGATTTTGAGTTGTTCCTGTTTTTCCGGCAATTGGATTTTCAAAAATATAAGGGTATCCTGTAATTATGTTTTTATAAATGTAATTTTCTTTTTCAAGTCCTGCATGTCTTAGCCTTGCTCCTGAACCAAGCTCAGTAACTCCTTTCATCAGGCTTATTGTTACGTAAGCTGCCTCTTCAGATATAACATCTTGTGTTTCTGGAACTGATTCGTAAATAACTGTTCCATTTTTATCTTCTATTCTTGAAATCATTACTGGCTTAACATATATTCCTTTGTTTGCAAAAGTTCCGTATGCTCCAACCATTTCAAAAAGACTTATGTCGGGTGTTCCAAGTGCAATTGAAGGAACAGGGGGGATATTGGAGGTGATTCCCATTTTTCGTACTAAATTAATTACTGGTCTAGGACCTACTTTATCCATCAGTCTTGCACTTACAGTATTTACAGAGTTTGCTAATGCGTTTTTTAAGGTTCTATTCCTTCCATATTTATCTCCTGCATTTTTTGGACACCATGCTTCAACATTTCCGTGTTTCATCGGCTCTATACAAAACAGAGCGTCAGGAAGAATATCACATGGTGAAAGCTTTAGTTGATCAATAGCTGTTGCATATAGAAAAGGTTTAAATGTTGATCCGATTTGACGCCTTCCCTGCTTTACTTGATCGTATTGAAAGTGTTTATAATCATATCCACCCACCCAAACTTTTACATGTCCAGTTTGAGGCTCCATTGACATCATTGAGGAGCGCAAAAAATATTTATAATATCTTATTGAGTCTAATGGTGACATAACAGTGTCTATTTCTCCCTTCCAGGAGAAAACTGACATTGATTTAGGTTCTTTAAAGTTATTTAATATTTTATCCTTTTCCCATCCAGCATTTACTTTGTTTTTCCAGCGCTCAGATCTGTATGCTGTTCGCTCCAATAGAGTATCTATTTGTCCTGTTCTTAAGTCTAAAAAGGGTGCTGTTTTATTTAGTTTTTTTGTGTTTTGTCTGAAAAACTCTTTTTGTAAATTTTTCATGTGGTTACGAACCGACTCTTCTCCAATATTTTGAAGCTGGGAATCAATTGTTGTATAAATTTTTAACCCGTCCCGATACAAGTTATATTGATCTCCGTTTTGTTTTGGATTTTCTTTTGTCCATTTTCTCATAAACTCTTGCAGATATGCTCTGAAATATGTTGCCAATCCTTCCCTATGAGACTCAGGAGTATAATCAACTTCTAAAGTCATTTTTGAAAGAGAGTCAGCAATTTTTTGTGACAAAAAACCATTTCTTTCCATTTGTTTAAAAACAATATTTCTTCTTCTTTTAACTAATTCAGGTCTTCGTAATGGGTTGTAGTATGATGAGTTTTTAAGCATCCCTATTAAAGTTGCTGATTGTTCAATCTTTAGTTTTTTTGGAGTTGTGTTAAAAAATATTTTTGCTGCTGATCGAATTCCGTCAGCATTATACCCGAAATCATAAATATTTAGATACATGGCTATAATTTCTTTTTTGGTATATCTTCTCTCCAATTGAACAGATAAAACCCATTCTTTAACCTTTTGAATTACTGCCTCGGAAATATTTCTAGATCTAACTCCAACAAAAAGCTGTCTTGCTAATTGCTGAGTTATTGTGCTTGCCCCTCCTCTTTTTCCTAAAAAAACAAACGCGCTAATTGTTCGTCTCCAGTCTATTCCTGAATGGGAATAAAACCTTTCATCTTCTGTAGCTATAAGTCCATTTACAATATTTTCAGGAAGCTCATTAAATTGAATGGGGGTTCTGTTGTCCTCATAATAATACTTTCCTAGCACGACTCCGTCTGATGAAAATATTTGCGTGGCTAAATTAGTTTTAGGATTCTCGAGTTGTTGAAGATCAGGCATAGAACCATAGTGGCCCATTCCCGCTCTATAAAATATAATAACTGCAATAATAATTCCTGAAATGATTATTCCCCAAAAAATATTAATAGCGAGCCTAAAGGGTTTATTTTTTGGACTATTCATTTTTTTCTCTGTTAAGAATTATACTTATTCCTACACTTATAATTCCAGGTAAAACTTTCATTCCAAATTCATTTTGATTTTTCCTCATTGCATGTTTTAAAGTAACTGAATATTTAGATTCACTTGAAAAACTAATATCTTCTTTCCAGGTTAACAGACTTTCTTTCACGCTTCCAAAACCCTTACCTAAATACCTTCCTGTTTTATCGGCCATTGAATATTCTAAAGTGTCAGTTGTAATTTCAACTCCATCTTTTAATAAAGAGGAAATTAAAAAAATATTAGAAAAAGGATAATTATTGTCGTTTCTAATATTAATGAGAATATTTCCTTTTGAATTAGGTGTTTCATTAAAACTAAAAGTGGCTGAATCTTCTGATTTCCATCCATCTGAGAAATCTTTAAAATCACTATACCAAATTTCATTCGAACAAGAGCAAAAAACTATTGATGTAATTAAAAATAAGATTCTATTAATATTTTTAGTTGTCATAATGATTTTGGTGTCTAAGCAAAGATACAATATCTATAGACTGCCAATATATGTGAATATTTTATTTTTTAAACTTTAGAAATTCTGATCTGCCTTTTTTAAAAATCTTGTTACTATTGCGGGTTCCTTTTCTTAATTGTTTTTGAATTTCAAATGGCATGTTAATAATTTCTTTACACTCGTCAGAACAACAACTTTTATGTTTTTCACAACATTTAGAACATTGTATAAATAGTAAATGACAAGCTTGATTTTTACAATTCACATGAACATCACAAGGTGATCCACATTGGTGGCATTTAGAAACAATTTCTTGAGATATTCTTTCTCCTCTTCTCTCGTCAAAAACAAAATTCTTACCTATAAATTTGTTTTCAATACTTGTGTTATTAACTTGCCTAGCATATTCAATGATTCCACCTTCTAATTGAAAAACATTCTTAAACCCTTTATGTTTAAAATAGGCGCTTGCTTTTTCACATCTAATTCCTCCAGTACAATACATTAAAATGTTTTTCTCTTTTTCATTTTTTATTATGGTGTTTTCAATTACTGGTAATGAATCTCTAAAAGTATCTACATCAGGAGTTATAGCTCCTTTGAAGTAGCCTATTTCACTTTCATAATGATTCCTAATATCAACACAAATAGTTTTTGGATCCTCTAACAGTTCATTAAATTCTTTAGCACTCAAATGTTTGCCCTTATCGGTTACATCAAAAGAATCATCATTTAAGCCATCTGCTACAATTTTATCTCTCACTTTAATAGTAAGCTTCAAAAATGATTTGTTGTTTTGTTCAACAGCAATATTAAGCCTGACATTTTTTAAAAAAGAGATATCATCAATATTGTGTTTGAAGTTTTGAAATTTTTCTGCAGGAACAGAAAGTTGAGCATTTATTCCCTCATTTGCTACATAAATTCTACCCAAAACTTCAAGTGGATTCAATGTCAAAAAAAGGTGGTCTCTAAAAAGGGTAGGGTTCCCAATTTGTGCATATTGATAAAAAGAAAGGGTTAGGCGATCTTTTCCTGCAGATTCAATTATTTCTGCACGTTCATTTGCACTTAATTTATTGTACAGTTGCATGCTATACGTTTTTAAGTTTAATTTAAATAAAGATAATATTATTCTATAGCATTATCTTTTTGTCCAACCAAAATAAGTTCAGTTTGTCTTCCATTGACGTATTTAAACCCCTCATCACCAAAATATCCGGCTTCTTCGAGCATAACTCTAATTTCTTTTTTCCATTCTTTTATATAAACTTTTGTGTTTAATTCAATAGCATATACAGTTTCTAAACGTAATGGATGTTCTCCTGATCCAGGTATACCGCTTTGCGCATCCCACATTCCAAAAGTTGTTCCTGCAGAATGTCCGAAAAAGCCTAAAGGATGAGTATATATTTGAGGTTTATAACCCATTTTTTTAGCTTGACTTAATGCCTTGATAAGAGTCTTATTTCCAGTTTGACCCTCAATAAAGTTGTTTGTCAAATAGTCCTGGACAGTGTTTCCGTCTTTTAAGGCTTTTTCTAGTTCTTGGGGAGCCCTTTTTTCGTCTCTTTTTAAAACATAGGCCAACTCTTGACAGTCTGTGTTTAACGTTAAATAACTGATGCCAAAATCACAATGAAGCAAGTCTCCTGGAAGTATGGTGTCAAATTTTGATTTACCATCAAAAGAGTATAAATCACTCGATTCATTTCTTTGTACGTCTACTGTTGGATGAAACCAAGTAGACAAACCAAGACTCCTTACTTTTTCACGAAGCCACCAAACAACATCATCCGTAGTTGTAATTCCTGGAGTAATTACTTGACTTGAAAACGCTTCTTTAATAATATTATGAGTAATAGAAACTAGTTGATTATATATAATCATTTCTCTTTTTGTTCTTGTTTCAATCCATGAAACAGCCAATGGTTCAGATGACATTACTTTACTGGCTAGATTTTCGGGTAACACTTTTATTAAGTTGTCAAAATCAGTTCTGACTAGACCATCAGCTAATGCATAATTTTCAGATGTATTGACCGCTATTGTTTTAGGGTTTTGAGACTTTATATATTTAGCTAATGCTTTCCACTGATCAGGCTCTTTTTCTTTATCCCAAACCGATGGAATAAGGTTTCCAAATGGATACCTTGTGATTGCGGCTGATTTAAAAACTCCTTCTTTCAACGAAAAAACTATAATCGTCCTCCTTCTGGCATTCAACCATGTTGGAGGTAAAAAGGTCTTAACTACTGGGTCTTCGTTATACTCTCTTGTTATTAATACCCACATATCAATATTATGCCTTTTCATTAATTGTGGTAATAAATTTTCTAATCGATCTTTTTGAATTTCATCAATAACGGTAGCTTGATCTTTTAGATCTAATATATTCTGTGATTTTAAAGAGGTAACAAAGAACAAAAAAGCTACAAATAAGTAAAAATTTTTCATAGTGTTAAACTAATTAAAATTTTGTTAATAATCACTTTTATAGCTACTTGACCTAGACTAAAAGAAATATTACTTTAGCTAAAAATAAAACTAATGTCAGAAGATAATTCAGCAAAAATAAAAGCTTTACAGTTAACCTTAGATAAACTAGATAAAACTTATGGGAAAGGGACTGTAATGAGGTTAGGTGATGAAGTAGTAGTGGAGACAGAGGCAATTTCATCTGGATCCCTAGGTCTTGATATTGCACTTGGAGTAGGCGGGTATCCTCGAGGAAGAGTCATAGAGATTTACGGACCTGAATCTTCAGGGAAAACAACTTTAACTCTTCATGCTATTGCTGAATGTCAAAAAAAGGGAGGTATAGCAGCTTTTATAGATGCTGAACATGCATTTGATCGCTCGTATGCAGAAAACCTTGGAATTGATATTAATGAGCTGATAATTTCACAGCCTGACCATGGAGAACAAGCTCTTGAGATTGCTGATAATTTAATTAGATCAGGAGCTATAGATATGGTTGTTATTGATTCTGTAGCCGCTCTGACTCCAAAAAGCGAAATAGAGGGAGAAATGGGTGATTCTAAAATGGGACTGCATGCTCGACTTATGTCACAAGCATTAAGAAAACTAACCGCTTCAATAAGTAAAACTAATTGTACGGTTTTTTTTATAAACCAATTAAGAGAGAAAATTGGAGTCATGTTTGGAAATCCAGAAACAACTACCGGAGGAAACGCTCTAAAATTCTATGCTTCAGTTAGGCTTGATATTAGAAGATCAACACAAATAAAAAATGGAGACGCAGAGGTTCTGGGTAATAAAACAAGAGTAAAAGTTGTTAAAAACAAAGTTGCTCCTCCATTTAAAACAACTGAGTTTGATATTATTTATGGCGAAGGAATTTCAAAAATTGGAGAAATAATAGATCTTGGAGTTAATTATGAAATAATTAATAAAAGTGGCTCTTGGTTTAGTTATGGAGAAACAAGACTTGGTCAAGGTAGGGACTCTGTTAAAATCCTTTTAGCTGACAATCCAGATTTAATGGAAGAGCTAGAAACTAAAATAATGGAATCAATAAATGCTGTAAGTAGTTAATTCGTTTTATTTTTTAAGACTTATTAGTTCTTTTTTTCCAAATTTCAATTGCTTCAATCGCTGACTGCTCAGGATCTTTGATTAATTTATCTTCAATAAACATTCTTGTTTCTTTCATCACTTTTTTATAATCACTTTCCTTTAAATTCTTTGTAGAAATTGGATTAAAAATTGTTGCTCTGAGCTGACCTGGATATCCATGTGTTATATACCAAGGAAATTTTCTTTTACAATCGTAAAAAACAATTGGAACTATGGGAAGTTGATGTTCAATCGCTAGCTTAAATGCCCCATGTTTAAATTCATTCAATAAGTTCTCTTCAACCGTATATTGTTTTTCTGGAAATATGCAAACACTGTATCCTTTGCTTAATTTTTCACTTGCTTGTCCATAAACTGCAAATCGGCTATTCTTATTGCTTCTGTCAACCATAATTGCAGCGCGCCTATATAAATATCCAAAAAAAGGGATGCTGTCTAATTCTTTTTTTCCAACAAAAACAAATGGTTTTTTAAATAATCTCAGCATGATCATGGGATCTATATAGCTTGTATGATTCGCCACGAGTAAGTAGGGTTTGTTTTTTATAAGATTAGAAAAATTGGTTTTCTTAATATAAAATCCCATTCCAATTAACACAAAAGGTGCCCATACATTCCTTGCGTAGCAATAAATGACATCATAGCCTCTGGGGAAAATAAAAATAATAGGAGATATCGGAAAAATTAATATTATGGGGATTGTGCATAAAATATAAAACCAAAGTCTCCAAAAGATTAATAAAATACTTCTTAATAATTTCACGAAATAAGTTTATAAAGTCCCGAATATACAAAGGCTTCATTAAAAAATAAGCTAAAGCTCTTAATAAAAATTTATCTTTGTAATAACATTTTATAATATGTCAAGAATATTAACTGGAGTTCAGTCAACAGGGACTCCTCATTTAGGAAATCTTCTAGGGGCTGTGATTCCAGCTATTCAACTTGCTGAAAAGGATAAGAATGAATCCTTTTTATTTATCGCAGATTTACATTCACTAACTCAGGTTAAAAAAGGAAAAGAGCTTAGAGAAAATACTTTTGCTACAGCAGCTTCATGGTTAGCATGTGGTTTAAACCCAAATAAAACAATTTTTTACCGACAAAGTGATGTAAGTCAAGTGACAGAGTTGTCGTGGTATTTATCATGTTTTTTTCCTTATCAAAGACTTACACTGGCTCATTCTTTTAAGGATAAAGCTGAAAATTTATCAGACATAAATGCCGGTTTATTTAGTTATCCAATGTTGATGGCTGCAGACATACTGCTTTATGATGCTGAGTTCGTTCCTGTAGGAAAAGATCAATTACAGCATTTAGAAATGACTAGAAATGTAGCTTTAAGATTTAATAATCTTATGGGAGATACATTTATTTTACCCCGTCCAATATTACAGAAAGATAGTCAATATGTTCCTGGTACTGATGGTAATAAAATGAGTAAGTCCAAAAATAATACCATTAATGTTTTTCTGCCTGAGGAAAAATTAAGAAAACAAATTATGAGTATTTCAACAAATAGTACTCCTATAGAAGAACCAAAAAAACCTGAAAGTTGCACGGTTTTTAAACTTTATTCCTTATTGGCTAATCCTGATAAAACAGATTTACTAAAAAATAAATATTTATCTGGTGGTATGGGTTACGGAGCGGCAAAAGAATTACTTTATGAATTAATTCTTGAAAAATTTAAGCCTGAAAGGATTAAATTTGAATATTATAATTCAAATCCTGAAGAAGTTAACATTGCTCTTGAAAAAGGTGCTGAAAAAGCTAGAAAAATAGCTAATAAAGTTTTATTAAGAACAAGAGATAGAATAGGTTATTAAATCAGTCTTTAAATTTCTAGGACGAGAAAATAAATTTGTTATTTTTGGTAAATGGCTCTTGAACAATATATAAAAGAATTATTATTTGATTACGAGTGTGTTACGATTCCTGGATTTGGTGCGTTTTTAACACGTTCTTATGATTTTCAAGTAAATAATATTACTGGAGAATTTAGTCCTTCTCGAAAAGAGCTAACTTTTAATAGCTTATTGACAAGTAATGATGGTGTTTTAGCTAATTATTTTGCAAAAAAACAAAATGTAAGTTACGAAAGCGCTATTCGTTTAATTGAAAAAGAAGCTGGTGTTTGGAAAAATAAATTAAACACTCAACCAATATACATAGGTAGTCTAGGAAAAATGATGCTCAATCAAAATAAAAAAATTGAATTTGAGCCCTATGGTAAATTGAATTTTGATAGCTCTGTTTATGGTTTAAGTTCTTTTATTAGAAAGCCTGTAAATTCATTAAAAAGTTCAAAAATAATTTTTTTACGGGATAAAATAGAAAAGCTAGAATTCATACCAGAAAATAAAAAGGCTCCTATTCGAAAACCTTTCTATCGATATGCAGCTATTGGATTAATTACTATTGCATTATCTACGTCATCTTTTTACTTTGGAGAGCAATACGTCAATGATCAAAGACATATAAATCAAGAGGTTGCTCAAAATGAAATTCAAAATAATGTTCAATCTGCAACTTTTAATTTAGGGAAGTTAAATAGTGTTTCACTTACTGTAGGTGTTACCAAAAAGAAAGAAAAAACTAAATTGAAAAACCCTTATTACAGTATAATAGCGGGATCATTTAGAAATAAAATTTATGCCAAAAGAAAAATTAAAACTTTAAAAAAAGAAGGGTATAATGCTGTTCTAGCTGAGGTTAATCCCAAGGGTATGTTTCGCGTTGCCTATGGACGTTTTAAATCTAAAGATGATGCAATTAAGCTTCTGTATTTGCTAAAGTATACTCTAAAAAAAGATGCTTGGTATCTTATTGAACGATAAATTACTATAAAATTATTTGAATAACCAGAATGCAGGGTCTTCAGACTTCATTCCTTTAAAAACACTGAACTGTAATATTGTTTTTCCTGTTTCTTTATTTGTGAATATTTGACCCAAATCTTGTTTAGATTTAACTTTCTGGCCTTTCTTTACAAAAACTTTTGAAAGGTTTTTATAAGCAGTAATATAATTTCCGTGTTTTATTAAAACTGTTGGGTTACTGTTTTTGAAAGCTAATATAGACATGACTTCTCCTTCAAAAACAACCCTTGCTTTCATTCTTGATTCTGTTGCTATGCTAACTCCACTACTCTTAATTTTAGTTGTCTTAACAACTGGATGCGTTTGAGTGCCGTAACGCTGAACTATTACTCCTTTTATAACTGGCCATGGAAGTTGACCTTTGTTAGATTTAAAATTTTCTGCTAGAATTTTGGATTCGGGCGTTAATGAAAAAAAATTTGATGCTTTTTTACCAGCTTTTTTATTTGAAAGAGCAATTGCTTCACTTATAAGACTTTCAATTTTAGCATCAATTAAGCTAGCTTGTGTTTGCTTATTAGTAATTTGTTTTTTAAAATTTTTAAAATTTTTATTGAGAGATTTTAATACGTTTTCTTGTGTAACTTGTTCGCTTATTAGAAAATTAGTCACATTTCTATTTTCAGAAACTAATTCTTTCCTTTGTCTTTTTTTAAGTATTAAATCTTTATTTAGATCCTGAAGGTTTAGAGTTTGATTTTTTATTTTAATTCCTTGTTTTTTTCGAAAAGCATTATATTGTTTTAAATAATCCAGCCTCTTGTATGCCTTAAGCAAATTTTCAGATGAAAAAACAAACATCAACCTGTTTTGCATAGATTTACTTTTGTATGAGTTTTGAATCATCAACGCATATTCTTCTTTGAGTTTTTTAAGCTCAAGTCGATATTTATCTATGTCTCTTTGATTTATATTTATTAGATTATCTAAAAAATTTGCTTGCTCATTGTTTACTCTTATCAATTGCTTTCTTACTGATATTCTAAGTTGAATATCTTCAACCTCTGAAAGTGTAGATTTCTTTTGATTTTTATTTTCAAATAACAAACTGTTTATTTGCTTTATCTCTTCTCTTAATTTAATGCGCTGTTCTTCGAGTTTAATTTGTTTGTTTCTTGAAGCTTTTTGAGCAAATAAATTTCCTCCAATTAAACAAAATATTAAAATTAAAGCCGCGGTGTTTTTCATTAAAGTTTAATTGGTAAATAACCTGATGGAAAGGTAAATGGAAATGTTAAATTAGTTGGGATTTCTGCTCTAGTGTAATCTAATATAATTTCAATATTACTTTCATTGTTGATTAAGTTTAAAGAAATTTTACTTGGGACTAATTTTCCATCAACTTTTTGAAAATCGTCATAATATATTGTCAAAGACTTGTTAATATCCTCAAAGATTAATCTTTGCTCCTTCAAGAGAAAAGTTGAAGGGTCAAAGAAAAAAATAGGTCTAAATTTATTATTAAACGATTTGGGAGAAATAACATAAGACTTTGGGTTTTTAATTTGCTCCCATTTTCCCTTTCTTATATCTATTAGTGGTCTTCCTATTAGTAAATTTTGTAGGCTTTCGTATCCAAAATCAATCCCCAAATACTTCTTTATAAATGAAAAGTCTCCTTCATATGAGTTTTTTTGAAACTTCTCATAAAAAGAAATTTTATTTGGGGTTATTAATATCTTAGCAATAGGAATAAGCATCGTTGCGCTTAGCCAAACTGCTTCATCTTTCTCCATTCTCAGATTTACAATCAATTGTTGACTTCTCTTTCCGTCGTCAAAACTTACCTTCAATCTTGATCTCAATAATGACAGCTTAGGTGAGGACGAGTATAACACCTTGGTTAATTCCTTTGTTTTTATATTTTTAATAGGTGCTTTATTTGGTAAAACCTTTATAGACTTGCAGCTGTTAAATGTCAGGCCTATAAAAGCAAATATTATAAAGAAGTGTTTGGTTGATGTCTGATTCATTTTAATTGCGAATAATCTCCTATGGATATCGATTTATGTTGATGATTAAAGTTTACATTATTACCTATCATAGACTTTACTAATTTAGCATTTTGAATTATAGAGTTATTTTGAATTAGCGAATGTTTAATTTGACTGTTTTTTACTCGAGTATTTTCTCCAATTGAGACGCCTGGGCCAATTTTAGAATTAATAATCTGTACACCATTTCCAATATAACAGGGTGGTATAATTTTTGAGTTTTTTAGTGTTATTCCTGAAGAAATTAATTTCACATTTTCATTACTTAAGATCTTTAACATCTGGGTATTAGTTTCTATAGTTATGCTTGGATTTCCACAATCCATCCAATGACTAACCTTTCCAGGCTCAATTATATAGCCTTCATTAATCATAGAAATTATACCTTCATTAATTTGATATTCTTCACCTACTTCTTTTTTAATAAGTAATATCTCCTGTAGTTTATTTTTTAATATTTCAATTTCTTTAAAATAATAAACCCCTATAGCTGCAAGGTTGGAGACAAAAGACTTTGGTTTCTCAATCAGGTTTTTAACTTGTTTTTTCTTATTAAGTTCGATTACTCCATAGGACTCCGGATTTTTAACTTTTTTTACCCAAATCATTCCATCAACTTCAGGATTTATTTCTAAATCTGCTCTTATAAGGGTGTCTGCAAATGCTACAATTGCCGGACCATGAAGAGAGGGGAGTGCACACATAACAGCATGCCCAGTTCCTAGTGGTTCAAGCTGCCTATATATAGTAGCCTTGGCTCCTATTGATTTAGCGGCTTTTATTAAACTTTTTTCAATTTCTTTTCCAAAAAAAGCAGGTTCTCCTATGATGTAAGCAACTTCATCTATGGGAGATTTTATGACTTTTGATATTGTAGATATTAATTGATGGACTATTGGTGTGCCCGCCACGGGTAACATTGGCTTAGGTATTGTTAAGCTATGAGGTCTAAGTCTTGAACCCCTTCCTGCCATTGGCACTATAATTTTCAAATTGTTTGGTTTTTAATATTTATCTTTCATTTACCTGTACTTCCAAAACCTCCATCACCCCTTGATGTAGTATCTAAGTCATTTTTTAAGTCCCATTTAACTTGTTCAACCTTAGCAAAAACAAGCTGCGCAATTCTTTCACCTGGTTTAATAGTATAGCTTTCCGAAGAAAGGTTGACCAGAATGATTCCAATTTCTCCACGGTAATCTGCATCAATTGTTCCTGGAGAGTTAAGAACTGTTATTCCATGTTTAGCGGATAAGCCACTTCGAGGCCTTACTTGAGCTTCATAGCCTGCTGGTAAAGCAATTTTAATTCCTGTGCCTATAACTTTTCTTTCAAGGGAAGAAAGCTTAACCTCAGTTGTTAAAACTGCTCTAAGATCAACTCCCGCCGACGAAGTAGTTTCATATTCAGGTAATTTGAATGGGCTTTTATTTATAATAGAGACTTTTGGCATATTTCAGTTTTTTATAAAATTACAAAAAGCCTAATTTATCAAATCTTAATTAAAAGCTAATTTTAATTAGATTAATAAATATTTAATTTTAGAATTCTTTAATTATTTTAAGGCTTCAGCTCCGCCTACTATTTCTAATATTTCATTAGTTATCGAAGCCTGACGGGCTTGATTATATGTAAGCTTGAGTTGATCTCTAAGCTCTCCAGCATTATCAGTCGCCTTGTGCATTGCTGTCATTCTGGCTCCATGTTCGCTTGCAAAAGAATCTTTCAATGATTTTAAAAGTTGAGTTTTTAGAGCTTTTGGAAGTAATTCGTTGATAATCTTTTCCTGAGATGGCTCATAAATGTAGTCAACCAAAGATTTCTTTTCATCAGAATTGTATTCTGGAACAATTGGCAGGTAAGGTTCTTTTGTAACGATTTGAGTAGCTGCATTTTTAAAACGATTATACAAAAGCTGAATAGAATCGTATTCTTCTTTAGAGAAAGCTTTCATGATTAAATCTGCTATTAAAGATGAGTTTTCATAGTTTAAATTATCAAAAACATCATCATGGGAACTAATTACTTTATATTTTTTTGACAATAAATCTGTTCCTTTTTTTCCAATTGATAAGATTTCAATTTTTTTATCTTGATTTTTATTATAAATTTCTTTCACAACTTTAATTATATTAGAATTAAAGCCTCCACATAGTCCTCTATTAGAGGTGATTGCAACTAATAAAATTTTATTGACTTGTCTAATTTTGACATAAGAATTATCATTGTCTCCACTTTCAAAGGATGAGCTTAAATTCTGAATAAGTTCAGTTAATTTATCTGAATAAGGTCTCATCCGAGAAATAGCATCAGTTGCTTTTTTTAATTTAGCAGCAGAAACCATTTTCATTGCGCTTGTGATTTGCATTGTTGAAGATACTGACGCAATTCTATTTCTTATTTCCTTTAAATTAGCCATAGACTTTTTTTAATATTGCCCTGAAATAGTTTGCGCAGTTTCGTTTAAAACGTCAATCACTTTATCTGTGAGTTTTCCTGATTTTAACTGAGATAATACTTCTAGATGATTTTTCTTCAAATGTTCTAAATAACTTATTTCAAAATCTTTGACTTTAGCAACCGGAACAGATCTCAGTAAATTTTTAGATCCTGCATAAATTATAGCAACCTGATCTTCAACTTTGAAGGGATCGTTTTGTGCTTGTTTTAATATTTCAACATTTCTTTTCCCTTTTTCAATAACATTTAATGTAGCTGCATCTAAATCTGATCCAAATTTTGCAAAGGCTTCTAGTTCCCTGTACTGGGCTTGATCAAGCTTAAGTGTTCCGGCAACTTTTTTCATTGACTTAATCTGAGCAGATCCTCCTACTCTAGAAACAGAAATTCCTACATTTATTGCGGGCCTTACTCCTGCGTTAAAAAGATCAGACTCTAGAAAAATCTGACCATCAGTAATAGAAATAACGTTAGTAGGGATGTATGCAGAGACATCTCCAGCTTGAGTCTCTATTATGGGAAGGGCGGTCAACGATCCTCCCCCCTTGACTTTGTCTTTTAAAGCTTCTGGAAGATCATTCATTTCAGAAGCAATGCTATCATCAGAAATTACTTTTGCAGCTCTTTCAAGTAAGCGTGAATGTAAATAAAACACATCTCCAGGATAGGCCTCTCGTCCGGGAGGTCTTCTAAGTAACAATGAAACCTCTCTATAGGCAACTGCTTGTTTAGACAAGTCATCATAAATTATTAATGCTGGTCTCCCTGTGTCTCTAAAGTACTCTCCTATTGCTGCTCCAGCAAAAGGAGCATAAACTTGCATTGGCGCAGGGTCAGAAGCATTTGCCGCTACTATAGTAGTATATGCTAAAGCTCCTTTTTCTTCTAATACTCTTGCTATTCCTGCTACTGTTGAGGCTTTTTGCCCAATTGCTACATATATACAATATACTGGCTTTCCTGCATCAAAAAATTCTTTTTGATTAAGAATAGTGTCAATACAAACAGTAGTCTTTCCTGTTTGCCGATCTCCAATAACAAGCTCTCTTTGACCTCTTCCAATGGGTATCATGGCGTCTATAGATTTTATCCCTGTTTGCATTGGTTCATTTACTGGTTGTCTATAAATAACCCCTGGCGCTTTTCTTTCAAGAGGCATTTCATATAATTCCCCTTCAATAGGTCCTTTTCCGTCAATAGTAGCACCCAAGGTATTGACAACTCTTCCTACAATTCCTTCTCCAACTTTAATTGAAGCAATTCTTTGAGTTCTTTTAACAGTATCTCCTTCTTTTAATTCTTTTGAAGGTCCTAATAAAATAATTCCAACATTATCTTCTTCTAAATTAAGCACCATTCCTTCAAGGCCACTATCAAAGGATACTAATTCACCGTACTGAGCATTGGTTAGTCCAAATACTCGAGCAATTCCGTCACCTACCTCAAGAACAGTTCCTATTTCGTTTAGATCTAAAGCAGAATCATATCCTGCTAATTGATTTTTTAGAATTGCTGATACTTCAGCTGGTTTAACTTCTGCCATAATGTTTTATTTAAGCGTTGTACTTGTTTTTGTTAATGTGCTACTCAAAGTCTTTAGCTGATTAGTTATGCTTGCATCGATCTGTAAATCCCCCACATTTAAAATAAACCCTCCAACAATTGAGGAATCAATCTCATTTTTCAATTCAACTTGAAAATCAGTCATTTTTTTTGCTTTATTTAAAACTTGTTTTATAGTTGATTCATCAAGGGCTATAGCTGAAGTAACTACCGCAGTAATTTTTCCTTGTGCTTTCTGATAGCTTGCTATGAAGTGTTCAGCTACTGCAGGTAACAAATGAAGCCTTCGGTTATTTGAAATAAGAGAGATGATTGATTTTGTCTCATCATTAATTGTGGAAAATATCTTAATTATTGTATTAAGTTTTAATTGAGATGGTAATACTGGATTAGATAAAAAGTCTCTTAAATCATTTGAGCCAGAAACAGTTGATAAAATATTTTTAAAGTCTTGCTCTACTCTGTTGGCTATGTTTCTTTCCAAAGAATATGCAAGGGAGGCTTTTGAATATCGTATTGCTGCTCTATTTACTTTCATAAAGAATTAAAGTTTAGTCTCTTTAAGTAATCGCTCAATTAGTTTGTTTTGTTTGTCTTTATCATCTAATTCTGAGTGAAGAACTTTTTCAGCCATCTGAATCGCTATACCTGCAACTTGAGTTTTAAGTTCTTGAATTGCTGCTCTTTTTTCGCTTTCAATGGATTCCTGAGCTTGTTTAATTGATTGATCTGCAGAAATTTTTGCTGCTTGTTTTGCTTCCTCAATTATTTTTGAGCTTGTATTTCTTGCTTCTTTAAGAAGCGACTCTCTTTCAGATCGCGCTTCTTTAATTATTCTTTGGTTATCTTCATTTAAAGACTCCATTTCTTTTCTGGCATTATCTGCTGATGAAAGAGCTTCTCTAATAGAAAACTCTCTTTCATTAACAGCATCTAAGATAGGCTTCCAGGCATACTTCTTTAGCAATAGGACTAAGCCTATGAAAATAAGTAATTGCCAAAAAAACAGCCCAAAAGAAAATTCATTTATTAATTTTTCCATTTTAGTGCTTTTAAGATAACTGTTTTAAAACATTTAATTTACTGCAAATAATGCTGCAAAACCAATACCCTCAACAAGGGCTGCGGCTATTAACATTACTGTTTGGATTTTTCCTGTTGCATCTGGCTGACGTCCAATCGCCTCCATCGCTCCTTTACCAATATTTCCGATACCGATACCTACTCCTATTACTACTAAACCTGCTCCTATTATTTTTGGAATTTCCATATTTACTATTTATTTAAATTAAACATTAATTAGATTAAACTTTAATGATCCTGCTCTTCATGATCGTGTTCTTCTACGGCAAAACCAAAATATAACGCTGATAATACTGTAAAAATATATGCTTGTAATACTGCTACTAAAATCTCAATGATAGAGATTGAAAAGGCTAAGATAAAAGACAAACTTGATCCAAGCCAATTTCTGAAAATAAAAATTAAAGATATGAGACTCATTAAGACAATGTGTCCTGCAGAAATATTTGCATATAGGCGAATCATTAAAGCAAATGGCTTAATCATGACTCCTAATAGTTCTATAGGTGCTAATGCAATTTTCATTGGCAATGGGACTCCCGGCATCCAAAAAATATGTTTCCAGTAAACTTTTTTTGCTGTCAAATTAGTTATTAAAAATGTTATTAACGCTAAACAAGATGTAACAGCGATATTTCCTGTAACATTAATTCCTAGTGGTGTTAATCCAAGAATATTTAAAAACCAAATAAAGAAAAATAGAGTCAATAAATAGCTCATATAATTCTTGTAATATTTTTCTCCAATATTTGGAATTGCTATCTCATCTCTAACGTATAAAACAATAGGCTCAAAAAACCTTCCAATTCCATTAGCAACAAGGTTGTTTTTTTTATAGGAATCAGCAAGTCCTTTAAATAAAAAAAACATTATTATGGACGTGAAAATTATACTAACAACTCCTTTTGTTAATGAAAAATCTAGAGGAGCTATGTTTTTAGGGTGATGGAATTCATCATATATAATAAGTCCCTCTGAGTTGGTTTTATATATTTTATTATGTTCTAGCTTGTAATAGTTTTTACCAACATGAGCAACGCTTTCGCCATGATGAAGTTTCGAAGAGGAGAATATCTTTAGTCCCTCGTCCCATAAAATTACTGGCAATGGAAGTCCAATGTGAATTTTTTTTCCTTCATTATTAGTATAAGAGAGCAAGTTAAAATCATGCGAATCCTGAAGATGATGCAAGATGTACTCTTTTATTTCTGATTTTTTATCCCTATTTTCTGAAGAAGGTTCTTTTGTTTCATTTGCACTTATTGGCAATATTCCAAAGAGAATTAAAAAAAAACTTATATAGTGTGTATTTTTGAGCATACTTAGCGTAAAAATTAGTTTGTTTTTTGCGCATTGCAAATGTAGGTCATTCACAAAAAATATTAAAGCACTTTTGGTATATATTTTTATTAAAGCTATTTGACCTTATTCTCTTGAGTTTAAAAACCTTAAAAGTTCATATATTTCAATTATTAAACAAGCTGAATATGGAATAAAAAACGTTAAAAATTCTATATTTTGAATCTCTCCATCAAAAGTAAATTTGGGATATAAAAAAAATAAAAATAAAAAAATCTTGAATAGAGTACCAGTGCAATAAAACAAAATTGTATTCGAGCTACTTGATAATGAAAAAAAAAATGTTCCTGAGTATATAATTATAGCTAGGGTAATATTAAACACATAACAGATTATAATATTTGGCGGCCATAAAAGATCAAAAATATAATACGTGGTAAGTAGATGAGCAAAAAAAAGAGGAACTAAAAAAAAAATGGTCTTAATCAAAAATTTTAATGAAGCTTTAATCATTTCACTTACAAATTAAGATTCTTACTTTGTTTTTGTATTAAATATATTATTATGATTAGTCCAGCTGAAGAACACAGAATAGAAGGCAATTTGCTAGGAAGTAAAATCTTAGATTCAATCCATAGGCCTAAATGAATCATAAGATACATCAATATGCCGATCTGAAAAGCAAGACCAGAGAATACAAGCCACTTATTAGGCTGTTTTTTCATGGTTTTTTGTAAATCCAGAGAGTGGCTTAATCTGATTGTCTTCTTGAGACTTCATTGAGCAATTAGCGTTAAAAGTAGCTCCTGACTCAACAATAAGTTTGCCAATAAGAACATCTCCTTCTATGTTACTTGTCGATTTTAGGAAAAGTATATTTTTAACCTTTAAAGAGCCTTTAATTTCTCCTTCAACATCGGCTGTTTCACACTCTAAGCTCCCATTTACTTTTCCTTCTTTTCCCACAATAACCTTTCCCGAAGTTTTAATTGTTCCTTCTAAAGCTCCATCAATTCTAAAATCTGCCTCGGAAACAATATCTCCGTTAAATCTAGTGCTCTTTTCTATTCGGCTGTATTGACCGTTAATTTCTGTGTTTTTCATAATACTTTTAATTTACCCTTGGCCAGGATTTTTCAATAAAAATCTTTCGAAATTGGGCCGATAAAGTTACAAAATTATTTGAATCTAATAATTTCAATGTAGTTTGGGGAAGTTTTTGCTTAATGCTGTCAATTTCAAGTTTAGATTTTATACCGTGTATGACAATAAATTGATAATCACTATTATAAATATCGTTTGTTATTCTCCAGTTTTTAGTTTGAAGTTGATTTATGTTAATGTTTAGACTGTCTATTAATTGGTTTGGATCAAATTTTGAATCTTTTTTATAAGGAAAAACCCACTTAAACTGTGCTAATGTTTTTGTTTGTTCCTTGAAGCTTTTATTAATATTCTCTAGATCTGTTTTAGCTTTAACTGCGATTTTTGAGTTTGGATAATCTTTAATGATAATTGCAAGTTGCTCTTCCAGGGCCTTTTTTCCGTTTAATCTTCCAAGGATTTGAGCTTTTAAAAACATTGCTTTTGGTTCCCACTTTGATCCTGTCAATAAAACCTTTATACTTTCCATTATTGATAATGCCTCGGAATAATTTCCTTCTAAGTGTTTCTTTAATACTTTTAAATACATTGATTTAGGCGTTCTTAATTCTCCTAAAACATAATTGTCTGGATTCTGAAGAACCTTTGAGTAAACAGATTCTGGAAATTTGCTGATTAATTTTCTTTTATAATCATTTGCTAATTCATTTGATTCATCAAGATAAATTTTATATAAATGATACAATGCTGGAGATAAAAAGACAGGAGATGCTTCATTGTCTATAAGATATTTTAAGTTTTTGATAGAGAGCTCCTTATCTTTATATTTTTCTTTATAAATCAATCCCAGCTTTAAAGCTGCTTGATGGTTTTGTTGTTTTAAACTATCCATTATACCCGTTGATTTAGGTATTTGATTAATATAAAAATCAACAGATTCAATTTCTATTTTTGAAATTTTATAATCATTTTTAGTTTTATTTTTTTGAAAAGAAGTGTTTTTATATTGTGCTTGAATCTTATTCCTCCAATTATCAATGTTTGGTCTTTTACCCCAAGTTGATGCGTAATACTGTTTTCCTTTCAGGACTAAATTTGGATTATAAAAATAAAATGATGAGGGGGATTTTATTTTTAAAAATGAGTTACCCTTTTTTTCTTCACTAAGAGTCTCAAGTTTTTTAAGTTCTGCTTCTCTTTTATTTGTTAAAAATTCTTGAAAAAACTTAATTTGCTCAGCTTTATTAAGGCTTAAAAGACTTAATAAACTATCCGTGTTTTTAAACTGATTTTCAAAATATATAACATCCGAAAGATTATCACGTTCTCTTTGAGTTTTATTTTTAATAATTCCTTCTGAAGGTAATAAAGGGATCAGGCTGTCTAGATAGTTGCCTGTTAAAAGATAATTTTTATTTTTAAAATTAAGATCTGCTAAGTCTCTATAGTTTGCTTTTCGAGTAGAGTTGTCTATCCCCATACTCTTAAGTGACTTTGTTAAATATATTTTAACTAGGCTATCATTTTTTTTGGACAAATAATGCTCCCCTATGGCTCTATTTAGACTATGAGAAAACATCTTGTTTTCATAAACTTTTAATAGCTCCTCAATTGGCTGAACAAATTGTGTGTCTTCCTTTTCATGAGAAAGTCTTAACGAATTTATTTTTGCATTAATCCAAAACTTTCTTGGCGCTTGCCAATTTAATTCAACTATTGAGTTATAGTAATAAAGGGCTAGGTCTTTTGATCCCTTAGTCTCAAAAAGCTGGGCGGCAATATATGCATACCTTACTTTTCTTAGTTGGTTCTTCTCATGGTTTGCAGCTCTAATCATATAATAATTTGCTGAATCAACCTCTTTCAAGTTAATAAAAGCTTGTGCTAATGTTGCGTTTGCTTGTCCATATAGGTGGTTCTTATTAATGAGTTGTCTGGCTAAAGGCCTAAGGTTGTTTATCGCTATTTGATTATTTTGTAATCTAATATTTGTTTTTTCTCTCCAAATTCTTCCTTCAATATAAACTGATTCATCCGTACCGTTGTCTAATAAAAAATTAAACGCCTCTATAGCGGGGAAAAATCTTCTGTCATAATAGCGTGCTTTTCCTAAGAGTAAATATGCTTCATCAATATATGAGTTTTTTTGAGCTCCTTCTATGTTCATTGAGTGTTTTTGAATAGCTTTAACTGCTTTTTCTTCTGCTTTATCAAACCCAGGCACAATTGTATTGTCATCAAAATTTTCTCCTTTTAAAAGAATAGGATCTGTTTTAATTATTTCAAAAAAATTATCTTCTATAGTGGCATTTAAAATGTCTTCTCCTACTTTTAAGGCCTCTTTTCCATTAAAAACAACATTGTATTTAGTATTAATACTATGGTATTGTTTGTTTAAAAATCGATTTTTTTGAGTTGAACAAGAAGCTATTATTAAACAAAAAGTAAGAGAAAAGTAAAATGGCCTGTAGAAGTATTTCAAAATGGCTTTTTTCTTATAACTAAAAAAGCAGCTTTTTATTATAAATTAAAAAGGTTTAAAGAGTAAAATAGCTCTCAAGTTCTTTAAGTGTGGCTTTATTAGTTTCAATGTCTTTGATGATCTGACCTTTTTCAAGTAAAACTATACGGTTACATACTTCTGTAACGTGACTTAAATCATGACTAGAAATTAAAAAAGTAGTTTGATCATTCTTGACGAACTCTTGTATTAATTTCTTAAGAAGAATTTGTGAACTGGGATCTAAACTTGAAAAGGGTTCGTCAAGAATAACCAGTTCGGGTAAACCAATAAAAGAGGCTGTAATTCCAACTTTTTTTTGATTCCCTTTAGATAGGTCTCTAATATATTTTTTTTGATTCAAAATTTCATCCTTAAAAAAGCCAGAAAACTGCTCAAGCCAATCCTTTAATGTTTCATTTTTAACGCCTCTTAATTGTGCTATAAATTCAAAATATTCTTCAGGCGTTAAATATCCAATTATGAAAGTGCTATCTATAAATGCGCTTGTTTTGGCCTTCCAAGACTCATCTTTAGAAACTTTAATTCCCTGATTTAGTATGTCTCCTGAAGTGGGCTCAACCAAATCTAAAAGTAAACTAAAAAGAGTTGTTTTTCCGGCACCATTATTTCCTACTAGTCCAAAGCAAGAGCCTTTAGCAATTTCAAGGCTTGAAATATTAAGTACAGTTTTTCCAGAGTAGATTTTTGATAGATCCTTTATGTTAATCATTTTAATTATTTGTTTGATATGCTTCTAGAGTTTTATATTTATGCTTTTTAAACACCTTCTCAATTTGACTAATTATTAGACTGTGTAAGGTTATCCCTAACACCCCAAATAGTCCCACTAATAAAATTCCTATTTCTTCTGTAAATAAAAATTGCCCTACCCAATAAATTAAAACTGGTAATCCCATTTTAGGAAGAACAAAAAGGAACTGAGTAATACTAAATGCCTGAGTGTTTTCAAAAGCTTTAGCCTTTACATTTAATTTTAAAGGACTTTTATTTAATACTCCTGAAATAATCGTGATGTATCCTCCTAATCCCAGATTAAAAAAAGCACCTGCTATTATCATACTGTATATTTTTAATCCATAGTAAAGGTATGGAAGGGAAAGGATAGTAGCTATAACTGTTGCTGCAATCATTAAAACTAGCTTAGACTCTAAGTATTTTTTGTAAGAAAGGTTTTGAACCATTAAAAGAGGGTAATATTCGCTATCCCATGAAGGAATATATTGTCCAAAAGTCATCATAAACCCTCCTGTTATAAATAGAGAAGCAAACATTAATAACGCTCCGCTTTCTTTGTAAAGGTCTGGCGTAAAAAATATTACCCCATAAAATAAAAATAAAAATGACATGAGCACAACTTGTTTTGCCCTCGCGTTTCTAATAATCAATCTTATATCATTTTTTATTAATGATCCTAGTTTCCCAAAGCGATTTAAGAATGTTAACTTTTCTCCTATTATTTTTTCTTTACCTTTTGAGAGTCCCTTGTCTAAATAGCATTCTTTAATTAAGAATTTAAATAGCAAGAAGTAAGAAGCGGCAAGACTAAAAAAAACAATAAATAAATAAATTGGATTGGAGTATATTTTGTCAAGTCCAAAACCAAAAAAAGTGAAAATATCAAAATAATTAAATTTCTGAAAAGCGTATAAAAAAAACACAACGCCGATAATTGTTTTTAAAATTGAACTATTTTTATTTACTAGAAAAACTAAATTATTCAACATCCATGTAATCATTTGGAGACAAACCCACCAGGAAAAAATACCCAAAATGCTTCTTCTTGAAAATTCGACTTCATCTCCTGGGCCTCCTGAAAAAATAAAAACAATTGCAAATGGTAAAAAATAAAATATTGGGGAAGAATTGTAAATTGAAAACGTAGACTTTAATATTGTGTTTAGAATTATATATTTTTTAGTTATTGGCGTTATTAATAGCTGTTGTATCTCATTTGTAGGAAGAGCTTGAAAAAAATATCTAACTATGAAGGCAAAAATAAAATAATATAACAGATAACTGTTTACTATTGATAAAGGGGATTGATCAGGAAATTCTTTTTCTAATAAAAAAACGGAAATTCCACTAAAAAAAATTGCTGCAAGCGAGAAATAGGTTATAAAAAATCCTATTAAAACTTTAACTGCTAATTTAGCTCCGAATTGAGGGGCTCTTGAAAACTGCTTCCATTTAAGTTCAAGAAATTTACCTGTCATGATTTTATTCAGAATTGTCGCAATATACATACTTAATTGCTTTAGACAACTATATTTTATAGATCATTATTTAGAGTTTTTATTTATTAAAATGATGTAATTTTGAATTATTCAAATAATTTTATTTATAAGCTACATGTCTAATTTTAATCTTTTAAAAGTCATCGAAATTGATAATCTCACATCAGATTCTGTCGCTTTATCATTCGAAATACCAGAGAAATTTAAAAAAAAATATAATTTTATTTCTGGCCAATATCTTTCTTTAGAAATAATTATTGATAATATAAAAGTTAGAAGATCATATTCTATATGTTCAGGCCCTAATGAGTCTTTAAGAGTTGGTATTAAGAAGGTTCAAGGGGGGGTGTTTTCAAGTTATGCTGTCGATAAAATTAAAAAAGGAGATTTAATCAACGTGAGTTATCCAGAGGGCCGGTTTTGTTATAAATCTAATTCTGGAAAAGAAATCATAACAGGAATAGCAGCTGGAAGTGGTATCACTCCTATTTTATCAATTGCTCAGTCAGTTTTAGCTGCAAATATTAAGAATGAATTTAGATTAATCTATGGAAATAAATCTCTTTCAAAGGAAATGTTTTCCTCAGAGATAAACGCTTTAAAGGTTCTGTATTCTGAGCGATTAAAAGTCATTAATGTTTACAGTCAATCAAATGAGAAGGAAAGTAAGTTTGGACGAATTGATGAGTCTATTATAAGTTATTATGAAAATCAATATGGAATTGCTGACAAGTATTTTATTTGTGGACCAGAGTCAATGATTTATTCTATTTCAGATAATTTATTGACAAAGAAAATACCAAAAGACAAGATTTTTTATGAATTATTTACAACCAGTCAAAAAAATATTGCTGAAACTGAAAAAAAAAATTCAAAATTAGATATTGTTTATGATGGTGAAGTGTATCAAATAGGAGATATTTCAGGAAAAACAGTTTTAGAGGCGGCAATTGAATCAGACATTGATGTTCCTTACTCTTGTCAAGGTGGGATATGTAGTAGTTGTATCGCAAAAGTTGTAGCTGGAAGTGCCAAAATGAAAGCTAATCAAATACTTACAGAAGAAGAAATTGAAGATGGGCTAATATTAACTTGCCAAGCTGAATCTCAACAAGAATACCTTAAGGTTGATTTTGACGATGTTTAATTGTTGTTTTCTTCTAAAATTTCTATAGCCTTTTCAATCACAGCTTTTGGAGAAATAGTTCTAAAGGCATTTTCATAACCCCTAGGTATTTTTTTTCCATAAATAGAAGTAGGTATTCCAGGATATTTAATACGATCTGAGCAAATTGAATTGTCTTCTGGTTGGCCAAATGGAGCAAAACCGGCATATGGATGAGTCTGTCCCCAAAGGGTAATTACTGGGACCCCTGCATTTGAAGCTAAGTGTCCATTTAAACTGTCCATACTAATCATAAGATCTAAAAAAGGAAAGGCCTTAAGTTGTTCTTTAAAGTCTAATTCCTTTGATGCGTTCCAGCAATTTGAATAAGCTTTTGTCCAAACGGATAAAAGATCTTCTTCTTTTTTTCCAGCACCCAGCAAAAATATTTTATAGTCTCTTTGTAAAAAAACTATGACCTGCTGCATTAAATCTAAAGGATATGTTTTTCCTTCAAAAGAAGCAAAAGGAGCTATTCCTATCCATTTTTTTTTATCTGAATAAAAAACTTCTTTCAGTTTTTCTGGTAAAGAATTATTATGAGATAATTCATTTTTAGTAATGTCAATAGAAAATCCAAGTTTTGAAAAAACTTTTGAATATCTAAAAACAGTAGGTGTTAAAGGTTCAAAGTGTTTATTTCTAATTCTTGTTAAGGCTTTTTTTTGTCTTCTTCCTTTATCAATACTTTTAACCTTATATCCCAGTATTTTAAAAAGCAAACCTATTACTCTTGTTCTTATAACAAAATGAAGATCAGCTATATGAGTTGGCTTGATAAGTTTAAGGATTTTAAAAAGTTTATATATTCCATTTAAACCTTTATAATCATTTTCTATATCAAGAGATATGAAGTTAATATTAACAAACTCTTCAAATAGCGGAGCCATTTTAGGTCGACTAGCTAAATTAAATTCAACATTTGGATATTGCTTGGATAAAGCTCTAAGTACCGGTATCATAATGGCTATGTCTCCAAAAGAAGAAAAGCGAAGTATCAATACTTTTTTAGCTCGTTTCATTCAGTTACTTTCCGTCCTTGTAGAGGACAGGGTTTAATTCCTCATCATTATACATTTTCATTTGCTTATAGACCTTCATGTATTTTTTACCTTTAGAAATGTGATCTAATAATGAATCTATTGCGTTTGATAAATCAGTTTTTTGATCTAATAAAATATTTAACTTGGATTTGCAGGCTATTTTATGTTTCTCAGATGCATTTTTTCGATTTACTTGTTCTTCCATGTGATATATTTTTAATGCCAGAATTGAAAGTCTATCAATTGCCCATGCTGGACTTTCAGAATTGACTTCTGCATTTTTTAATACTTCAACATCTTTGTAATTGTCAAGAAAATAACTATCAATATACTCGACCATATCAGTTCTGTCTTGATTCGATGAATCAATTTTTCTTTTAAGTTCCATACCTTTTTTTGGATCGATATTTGGGTCTCTTATTAAATCTTCATAATGCCATTGAACCGTATCAATCCAATTTTTTCTATATAATAGATGATCAAAAGTATTTGTAAGGAAAGGGTTTTTAAATAGTTGATCTACGGAATTTAAAACATGGTATTGATCAATTACATTATTAAAAATGTCAAGAGCTTTTTTACTTATGCTGTTTGAGTTCACAGATTTAGATTTTCTTAAGTACATAATTTAATCAAAGATACTATTTGCTAGATGGAATCAAAAAGAATAATATATGTTCAAGGCAGAAAAAAACAAGATGGCTACTAAAAAAGATTCTTTCAAGATCATTTTCTGCGTTACCCTAATTAAAAGCTCTAATCCATACAATATTGATACTGTTAATATCATTAAAGTTTCTGGAGATCTGATAAAACTAATTACCAATAAATGAGCAATAAAGAGTGTTATCCTACTATAGTGTGTGTTTCTCTCTAGTTTATATAAGTTTTTTTTGTTGACAAACACTAATGTTAATAAAGCAATTATGCTTAAAGTTATTAAACCAACTCCTTGGATGCTGTTTGTTATTTGAAAATAAAAATCTTTTTCACTATTAATTAATTTATAAAAAGGTGTGTTAAGTGTTGAAAATGTATTGATTGTTAGTGCCATAAACCATGTTAAAGCTGTTGGCAAAACAACTGCAATAATTTTACTAAGCGTGAATTTACCTGTTAGGAAAATTCTTACTACCATTAAAGCTAAATATATTATGAAATAGGGCGTGAACAAAATGGAAAAACTAATAAGTATTCCAACTTCTATTAGAGATTCTTCTTTTATATTATCTATTGATAAACTATATTTTCTAGTTGCTAGAAATAAAAAGTATCCGCCAAGAACCCACTCTAAGTTCATTATTTCATATGGCATAAAAGAAACTAGTGCTGGGAATAAAAGCAAATAAATAATTGGCCTTTCTGTTGTATTAATTCCATCATTTTTAGCAGAATTTTTTATCCACCTGTTATAGCCCTGAAGCATCATCATAAATAAAACTATAAAGACGAAGTAATTTGTTAATGAAGGTTCGTTTATTTGAGAATTGTGATTTTCTCTTATTTTGAATATTACAACAACAGTCAAATATATATATGATAATATACTAGCTAAATAAGAAGATTTGCTGTATAGCTTTGTGAGCATATTCTCTTTTATTATATTTGTAAGATAAAGAATCTAATCATGATGAAAAATTTTTTTGAAGCAATCGCCTATGTGTTTGAAGAAGTTCTGTTTGTTCCTTTTAATTTTTTAAGACAACTTGAGTTAGATAATTGGTGGATAGCTAATGCTATGACTTGGGTTTTCTTATTTTCGGGGATCTGTGCAGCTGCTTACTGGATTAATCAACTTAAGGGTTTTGATGAAAGAGGTGAGGAAAATAAAGATCCTTCAGCTCATTCTTTTTTATAAATCAAATCCAATATCCTTTCTATAGTACATTCCTTTGTAGTTTATTTTTTGAAGTCCTTCATATGATTTTTTTAATGCTTCAGACATGTTGTCTCCTAGTCCTGTGACCGTAATTACCCTTCCTCCAGATGTGATTATTTTTTTGTCTTTAATGGTGGTTCCCGAATGAAAAACCAAAGTGTCTTTGATATCACTTATTCCCTCAATTTCATGTCCTTTTTCATACTCTTCTGGATATCCTCCTGAAACTGACATAACCGTTGACGCAATTCTTGGATCTATTTCAAGTTTTATTTTACTTAAGGTTTTATTTGCAGTTGCTTCAAAAAGAGAAACTAAATCATTTTTAATTCTAGGGATGACAACCTCTGTTTCAGGATCTCCCATTCGCACGTTGTATTCTATAACCTTAGGGTCTCCATTGACATTTATTAATCCAATAAAAACAAATCCTTGATATGGTAAATTATCTTTCTTAAATCCTAATAATGTTGGTTCTATGATTCGGTCATTAATTTTTTTTATAAACTTTTCATCTGCAAATGGAACAGGCGAAATTGCTCCCATTCCTCCAGTGTTTAAGCCCTTATCTTTCTCTCCTATTTTTTTATAATCTTTCGCCATTGGAAGTGTTATTCCTGTTTCGCCGTCTGTTAACACAAAACATGATAATTCTATTCCATCTAGAAATTCTTCAATAACAACTTTTTCAGATGCTTGACCAAACTTCTTGTTTATTAACATGGACTTAAGCTCTGATTTTGCTTCATTAATATCATCAATAATCAAAACTCCTTTCCCTGCAGCTAACCCGTCTGCTTTTAAAACATATGGAGGGCTCATGGTTTCCAAGAAACGAAGGCCTTTTTCAATTGAATTGGAGGTAAATTCAGAATGTTTAGCCGTTGGAATATTGTGACGGTTCATGAATGCTTTAGCAAAGGACTTGCTTCCTTCGAGTTTTGAAGCTTTACTGTCTGGTCCAATTAAACTTACTAGCTTTAATTTATCGTCTAATTCAAAATATTCTTTAATTCCTCCGACTAATGGAGCTTCAGGGCCTACAATTACCATTTCAATATCATACTTTATTACCGCTTCCTTAATAGATTCGAAATCAGTGACAGAAATTGCAAGATTAGTCGCTATTTCTGATGTTCCTGCATTGCCGGGAGAAACATAAAGATTTTTGCATTTTGGGCTTTGAGCTAATTTCCAGCAAAATGTATGTTCACGACCACCTGACCCAATAACTAAAATATTCATGATTTTTTTTTCAAATATAAGTTTTTACTTGTCCTGGCTAAAAAATTGATTAACCTTTTCTGTTAGGTTTTTTGAAATTTCTTCATGATTTTTTTTAGGAAGTATTTCATTTAATTTTAAATTACTTAAATCGCTTGTTTTACAACAATAAAAATAATCAGACAACCCCTCTAGCCTGCTTTTTTGATTAATATGGTCAAGCCCATCAGTTAAAAAAATAACTTTTGTTCCGAGAGAAATTGCAGGAAGAGCCGTGTGTATTCTAGATGTAATTACAAGCTTAGATTTAGAAATCATATCCAATTGTTTTTGTGCTAATAAGAATTTTTCTTGCTCAGTATGTTGGGTTATATCAACAATTTGAGATTTCGTTGTAACTTTTAAAGGTTTTTGATCTGAAATAAAGGCTTCAAGTTTTCTTTTTGATTTTTTATAATTATAATACTTTTTAGGGAACTTAGCCAATTGGATAAAAATATTATTCATGCTAATTTTTGGATTCATTCTTTCTAGGGCGCTCATAACGAGAATTCCCTCTTTTTTATAATCTTTATTCTTGTTTTGTAAGGTAAGGGTCAAACAGCCAGAAAAGTATGCCTTAATTCCTCTTTTAGATAAAATTTTTTGAGTATAAGTATCTCTGCAACCAATGGGCTCATGTTTTTTAAAATATTCAATTCCTGAACTACTTAGCATCTTTTTTTTTGCTGTTGGATTTAAATGAAATGAAATAATTAAAGGTTTTATATTTTTTGTTGGCGGCCAGTTTTTTGAATTTTCCATAAACCATCCATTCATTATTAAATTTAATGATGGGCCAGGGTAAATATTTAGTTTTTCTCTATCTACATTAATGAATTTTTTACCAATTAATTCTTTTGCAGCTATACTTTGAATATAGTCTCCCAAGTTATTTGATTTTGAATAGGATAAAAAACCTCTCTGATTTTTATTCATATTTTCTTAAACTCCTTAACTCTTTTTTCTTCATTAAAAAGATCTATTATGTTTTGACGAGCTGCTATTCCTGTTTTATCATGCTTACCCTTTAGAAAAAGTTTTATTTGCTCAATATCTTTTATTCCATTAAATAAAAACCCTGTATTCCCAATTGCTTTTGGTATTCCAAAAACCGCATTCCCAATTGGAATGCATTCACATAGCATTGCCTCACAAAGAGAGTTCGGTAGTCCTTCAAGTCTTGATGCTTGAATATAATATTGACTTTCAGAAAAGTAATCTCTTAATTCTGTTTTATTTTTTGTTTTAATAAGCTCAACATTTGATGGCCTAATGTCCAAGGGGATTATGCTTTCAGACTTTAACCCTACAACCCTAAAATTAAAACTTGGAAGCTCACTGGCTAATTTTAATATTAGAGGAATCCCTTTTAGCTTTAAAACTCTAGAGTCATTAAAATTAGCAACAGTTAAAACTGTTTTCGGTAATTTTAAAAGTGATCGTTTCCAAAAACTTGAAGAATAGCTCGTGGGGACAATTTTAATTTTTTTTTCAATTTTAGGCATCCAATTAATAAGTCCTGAATTTATCTTATTCTGTAAAAAAGCATTCTTACATCCCTTTGATAAAGTCTCATCTACTACCCATATTTGAGATGCTAATTTAAAATTCATTTTTACAATTTTTTGCCTTAAATTGTTTTTTGAAAAAACTCCATGATTGATCTCTTGATCGGATACAGCATCATAGCCTCCAACCATGATGATGCTTTTAACCGAGAAAACTCTTGAAATAATTAACGGTATAAATGCATGATAGTCACTAAACCAGATTACAATACAATTTGATCTTGGTATAACAAAAATCCCTTTTAAAAGTTCTTTAATTCTGTTAATTGAAAAAAGAAAAATATTTTTTAATGGGGGAGATGCTATTTCAAAAACTTGATGCCCTATTGATTTTAAAGTTTCTATATCTTTTATCACAAACGAAGTTGGCAAAGTGTAAACAAAACTTATTTTTTTTGGCTTAAACATGATTAGTTTTTAGAGATAGTCTATTTGCTATTTTTCTATCATTGCTTAATCTTGGCACTTTGTTTTGCCCTCCAAGTTTTCCTATTTTTTTCATATAACTTTCAAAACCACGCTCTACTACGAGAGAAATATTGATTGGTTTTAAGACTTTTCCTTTTATTAAATCATCATAATATATATTTTGTTTTCTCATCTCGATGTCAAGTGCTTTTGAAAACTCTTTAATGTTCTTGGGTGGTGTTTTAAAATCAATTAACCAATCGTGATATGGTAAACCTGAGTTTGGGTTTATTTGAGGTGCTACCGTAAATTCACGAACTTCAATTGGAGTTGAATTAATTACATTTTTCAATGCTGTTTCAACTTCTTTGCTAATAACATGCTCCCCAAACGCTGAAATAAAATGCTTGATTCTTCCCGTAATAACTATTCTGTAGGGTTTGTCAGAAACAAAGGACACAGTGTCTCCAATATTATATGACCAAAGCCCAGCATTTGATGATAAAATCAAAACATAATTAACCCCTAGCTTTACGTCTTTTAGAGAAATTCTTTCATGATCAGAATCCAAGAATTTCTCTACTTCAATAAATTCATAAAAAATTCCATTATTTAAAAGCAAGAGAAGTCCTTTCCCTTGAGGTTTGTCTTGATAGGCAAGAAACCCTTCTGAAGCAGGAAAAACCTCAACAGAGTCTACCTTTCTACCTATTAAGCTGTCAAATAAGCCTTGGTATGGTTCAAAATTAACTCCTCCATAAATAAATAGAGAAAAGTTTGGAAATTGTTTGCCTACACTATTTCGCGAATTGCATATTATTTTTTCAAAATACATCTGAACCCAAGAAGGAATTCCTCCTATAACTGTCATATTTTGATCAATGGTTTCCTTTACAATTTCATCAACCTTATCTTCCCAGTCTTCAATGCAATTTGTCTCCCAACTTGGCATTCTGTTTTTTTGTAAATATGATGGTACAAAATGAGCTACAATACCTGAAAGTCTTCCAATAGAAATTCCATTTATATTTTCTAAAACTGGACTTCCCTGAATAAATATTTGCTTTCCATTAACAAAGTCGACGTTTCCTGTTTGTTCTATATAATTTAAAATAGCATCTCTAGCAGAATTAATATGTGTAGGCATTGAATCCTTTGTTATTGGTATATATTTTGCACCTGAAGTTGTTCCGCTTGTTTTTGCAAAATACAATGGTTTTCCGGGCCATAAAACATCTTTTTCTCCTGCTATTATTGATTCAACATAAGGTCTAATTCCTTCATAATCATTTATCGGCACATTGGATTTAAAGTCTTCATAGTTTTTTATTAATTCGAAATCATGATCTCTACCAAATTTTGTTTGTGAAGCATTTTTAATTAAATCCTTTAAAGTTTTTTCTTGAGCACTAATTGGATTTTCAATCCATTTTTTGTTTTTCCAAACAATAAATTTTGCGAAAAGTTTAGCAGCTACTTTTTTCATTTACTATCTTGAGAAGTCTATAAATTTTTCTGGATCTAGAGGGTATCCTTCTGCCCACAGCTCAAAATGAAGGTGAAATCCTGTAGAAAACTCCCCTGTATTTCCAGCGGAAGCTATAACCTCTCCTGCTTCAACACTCTCGCCTTGTTGCTTTGATAAGGACGCGTTGTGTTTATAAACTGACAAAAGTCCATATGGGTGTTCTAAAATTATCACATAACCTGTCTCTGCGGTCCATTCTGAAAAAATAACCGTTCCCTCTGCCACAGATTTTATTGGTGTGTTTTCTTTTAACGCTATATCTACAGCAAAATGCTTTTCATCTATATTGAATTTTTCTGACACTATTCCTTTTGCTGGTGTAAATAAGATAAAAAGTGGTTTGTCTTCATTATCACTAATTATATTGTATTTATCCTCTTCTGCAACTATCAATCGCAATATTGAATCTTCTTCCGATGTTTTTATTGGATTTTCAAATAGCTTTTGAGTATTATCTATAGCTAAAGTGGATATCTCTTCTGCTTTAATATTTCCAGAAAGTGCACTTTTTATTGCATGAAGATATCTCTGCTGTTTTTCTATTTTCAATGTTATTGAATCAATTTTAATAGCATTTGAAATTGCTTCTATTCTCATTTTACTTGATGGATATCCTGGAATAAACTCTTTAATTGGAGAATAGGAAATAATAAAATAGGTGGTGGTTGCTATTATTGTAATAGACAAAACTGAAGCTAGAATGACAGCAACTCTTGAAAGCGTAAAGTGAAACTTGTCTTCAAAAGTGTCTTCGCTTATAACTACTATTCTGTATTGATTAAATAATTTTTTAAATCCAGATATTTTATTTTGTTTTTCATCACTCATCTTAAACAAAGATACAACTTCAACTATGATAATCGCCCCTTGGTTTTTGCTTTGAAATATTTCTTTATCTTTGTTTTAAATATATTTTAATATGTTAAGTAATATTTTAAACGGAATGATTGGTGGTCCTCAAGTTATTTTAATTTTGGCAGCTGTTTTATTATTATTTGGTGGTCGAAAAATCCCTGAACTTATGAGAGGCTTAGGAAGTGGTATTAAGGAGTTTAAAAATGCTTCTAAAGAAGAAGATTCCAAAAAAGAAGATAAGGAGAAAAAATAAATTTCACCTATTTTTATTGAACGAAACACTTTTAATTATTGTTTCCAACTCAAACATGTAATCTCTCTTGCTCATTGAGGGAGCAAAAACAAACCCTTCTATTGCTATCCATCTTTTTCTAAGTGTGTCGGATGTTAAATAATTTATAAATGGTCCTGCCATATAATCGTTAGCTACTTCCCAAGTCCCCTTTGTTAAGTAGGACGCTCCTCCTAACAACTGTGTTTTATAAAAATACGGTTTATAAGCCTTTTCAGTAATCATATATGAGCCTTTTAATCTTCCAGGTATATGTGTTTTTCCTATTGAATCTCTAAGTCCTATTATTGACTTGGATATATTTTTGTCAAATATTTTGATTGGAATTGAATAAACAATAAGGTTTAGATGTCCTTTGGATATGCGTTTTTGAACCCATATAAAATTAGCAGTGTCCTTAACTACTTTATATGCTGAAGGATACTTAATTTGAACTTCAAACCTGTTTTGAATGTTTCTTTCCGTGCTCAAAGACTTTGAAATTCGTCTTGACTTTTCTTTGATTTCATTCTCAACAAATACTCCTTTTATTAATTTTTCATTTTGTTCTAGAAAAAACATCATCTCCTCAGAATCAGCGCCATGTATTTTTGCAACAACCTGAGGCCTAGCATACAAGTCTGAGTAAAGATTAAACTTAGCTACTGAATCTTTCACAAATTGAATTATATTTCTAGAGTGTCTTGCGAAACCGTTAAAAATTTTTGGTTCTAAATATTTAAATGAAAATTGAGGTTCGTCAATTGGAAGTCCTTCATATGTTTCCCCTAAAGAAGATCTCACTTTTTTTCCTAAATCTCCTTCCCAGTTGGTTTTTGTCATAACAACATTCACCGTATTTATATTACCACTAGAATCTGGAGTATATCTAACTGATGGTTTGCTGTCACAAGTAACAAGAGTGAAAAAAATAAACAAAACACCTGATATTATGTTTAAAGAGAAAAAAAAGTTTTTTATAACAGCATTCATTTAATAAATATATAAAATAAGTTTGAGGGTTAATTTAAGGCCTCTATTCCTGGAAGTTTTTTACCTTCCAGGCTCTCAAGCATAGCTCCTCCTCCTGTGGAAACATAGCTCATTTTATTGGCAAAGCCAAATTTTTTAACTGCTGCCACCGAGTCTCCTCCTCCCACTAGTGAAAAAGCTCCTTTAGATGTGGCCTCTGCAATTAACTCTCCTAACGCTATCGTTCCTTTAGAAAAATTATTAAATTCAAATACTCCCAAAGGGCCGTTCCATAAAATTGTTTTTGATTTTTGTATTAAAGGTTTGATTCTTTCAATACTTTCTGGTCCAAAATCCAAGCCCTGCCATCCTAGGGGAATATTGCTAATTGAACATGTTTTAGTGTTAGCTGAATTGCTAAAGCTATCTGCTATTATTACATCTGATGGCAAGTGAATTTGCACTTCTTTTTCTTTGGCTTTTTCTATCAACTTCAACGCATATTCACAAAAATCTGGCTCACATATTGAGTCTCCTATTGAACCTCCTTGAGCTTGAATAAAAGTATATGCCATTCCCCCTCCAATAAGAATGTCGTTTACCGAATCCAGAAGACTTTCAATGATTGTGATTTTAGAAGATACTTTAGCCCCTCCTAAAATAGCAAGTATTGGTTTTTTTCCTTTATTAACTATTTTATCAATAGAGTTAACTTCTTTTTCTAGTAGTTTCCCTAAATATTTGTTTTTGAAAAATTGCGCTATAATCGTTGTAGAAGAATGAGCCCTATGAGCTGTTCCAAAAGCATCATTTATATATACTGTTCCTAATCTAGATAATTGCTTAGCAAAAGTGATTTCTCCTTTTGTTTCTTCTGGGTGAAATCTAATGTTTTCCATTAATACTACTTCGCCTGAACGCAGTGATTTGGTCATTAACTCTGCTTTTTCTCCAATTGTTGAAGAACAAAAAAGGACTTTTTGTTTCAATATCCTTGAGACCTCATCTACAATTAATGAGCATGAAAAATTTGCATCAACACCTTTTGGCCTTCCTATATGCGTTAGAAGGATTACGCTTCCCCCTTTTTTTAATACCGTCAAAATAGTTTCTTTTGAGGCTTCTATTCTTGTTGTGTCTGTTACTTTATTTTTATTATCCAAAGGAACGTTGTAGTCAACTCTAATAATAACACGCTCTCCTTCAAAGTTTACATTCTTGATTGTGTTCATGAAATCTATTTATAGAACAAAATTAGAACAATTTTTATGCTCATGGCTACTTTTCTAAACCAATAAATACGATAAGTTTCTGAGGAAAAAATAATATGTACTTTTAAGCTTGTTTTTATACTAAAATAAAATGATAGACTTTTGGGGACAAGAAAATTTAGCTAAAAAAATAAATCGAGAATTAGAGAGAAATGAGCTTCCCCAAACCCAATTAATCGCAGATGAATATGGCGGTGGAGGCCTTCTTTTAGCAGTTGCTATTGCAAAAGAATTGCTTGGACGTCATCCTTTCAAGCACCCTGACTTTTTTATTTGTTTCCCAGTAATTAAAATTGATAAAAAAACTGAAGTTTCTCTTGACTTAATTGAGGCTTTCAAATCATTTTATGAAAAAAATAATTATTGTAGTCTAACTGACTGGCTTCTTAGCCTAGGGTCTTCTAATAAGCAGGGCTCAATTGGTGTTGAAGAAGTTAACCAATTGCATCAAAAGATAAGCCTTAAAGCTTACGAGGGGAAAAGTAAGGTTTGTCTTATATGGGCTCCAGAACTTCTCAATATTTCAGCTGCAAATAAAATGCTTAAAATACTGGAAGAGCCTCCCGCTAAAACCTATTTTATGATGATTAGCGAAAAACCTGACCAAGTATTACCAACTATCTATTCCCGCTCAATTTTGTTATCTCTAAGCAAAATATCAATAGCAAAAATAAAAGAAAAACTAATTAACGCTGGTGTTGAAAATGCTTCAGAAATAGCAAATGCCTCTGAAGGAAACTGGGCGATTGCGCTTGAATTATCTAAAAATTCAACTTTAAGAAAAAAACTTGAATCTGTTTGGATTAAAGGCTTAAGGAGTGCCTTTAAATCAATCGGAAATAAAGCAATTGTAGTTGATCTGATGAGTTGGGCTGATGATGTATCGAAGCTTACTAGAGATGAGCAAAAAGCTTTTTTGGAGCTTGGGTCTGTTCTTATTAGGTCTGCTTTAGTCACGAACTATGGCGCAAACAAGGCCTCTCATTATTTAAGCTTAAACAGTTTTAATGTTAAAAAGTTAGCGCCTTTTGTTAATGGTAAAAACATCATTAATATTACTAGTTTACTAGAAGAAACATATTATCAAGTGAAAAGAAATGCAAATTCAAAAATATTATTTTCAAATTTCATATTAAAGATTGCTAAGTATTTGAATAAAAAAGAAGACTAGTTGCTTTTTCTAAAAACAAATACACTAGACGAATAGTTTCCGTTAAAAACTCCTACAATATTTGAAATTGTTCCAACTATGAAAGCCACAATCCAAGGTAAAAACATTTTTTTTCGTCTTGCTGAAAGTAAAGAGATGTAGTATGCATCTAGAGGTAATGGCTTTGTTTTAAATAAAACAAATTTTTCCTTTTTCAAAAGCTCAATAAGCCCTTTAGGGGTAAAATGCCAGAGATGTCTTGGAACATCAAGGGCCGCCCATTCTTCTTTAAACACCTGTGAATCAAAGCTTTGTATGTTTGGAACTGCTAACACAAGTGATCCCTCTTTAGATAAAAGCTCTGATAAAGCGCTTATGCATTTAGTCGGGCTGGGTACATGTTCTAGCACATGCCATAGTGTGATTATGTTATAACTAGATGTTCCAAGGTGCTTAACTGACGAAAAAACACTTATCCCTTTAGATTGACAAATTTTTTGTGATGACAGACTTTTTTCAATTCCCGTTACTGGAATTTGCTTATCTGATATATATTTTAAAAAATCTCCGTTTCCACATCCGTAATCAAGAAGTTTTGTTTGTTTGACTAAAGACTTGATAATTTTATATTTAAAAAACATCATGGCCCTCCGGCTAATGAAGTATAGTTTATCCGTAAAGGTTTTTGATTCTACCTTGTGGGAATTATAAATGTTCGTTTTATAGAAACGATACATGTCCTCCTCTAAGTCAATTTTTGTTTTTGCAACAGATCGTTCATTGTTGTAATAAACAGAAAACAGTTCTCCTGTGACTAATCTGTCTTTTGCTGTACAATAATAATTATTATATTTTTTCATTTGTTTCACGTGGAACATTATCTACCCAAAGCAACTAACAGGACACTAATATCACTAGGATTAATTCCGCTTATTCTACTCGCTTGTGATAGTGATTGGGGCAATATGTTGTTTAACTTTTCTTTTGCTTCGCTTGACAATGACGCGAGTTCATTATAATTGAAAGAGACGGGTATTGATATGTTCTCTAGTCTATGAATTTTATCTGCCATTTGCTTTTCCTTGGCAATGTATCCGGAATATTTAATTTGAATTTCTGCCTGCTCTAAAATTATTTCGTTGATTTTCTCTTTTTCAATAAACTCAGAAACCTTAGGGAGCTTCTTTAAGTCGTCCATTATTATATTTGGTCTGGCAAGAACCTTAGCGAGCTTTCCTGCCTGCCTTACGGGGGAAGATTTTTTTGATTTTAATATTACGTTAAGCATTTTAGGATCAAAACTAGTATTGTTTAAAAATTTTATTGATTTTTCTGTTAACGCCATTTTTGCCTCAAGAGACTTCATTCTTTTTGAACTAGCCAAACCTATGTTAAAAGCCAAGGGCGTTAGTCGTTCGTCTGCATTATCTTGACGAAGTAAGGTTCTATATTCTGCTCTGGAAGTAAACATCCTATAGGGCTCTTCGGTCCCCTTAAGCACAAGGTCGTCAATTAGAACCCCTATATAAGCTTCATCTCTTTTTAAAACAAAAGGATCACAATCCTGATGCTTGAGGTTTGCATTTACGCCCGCAATTACCCCCTGGGCGGCAGCTTCCTCATAACCTGTTGTACCGTTTATTTGTCCTGCAAAGAATAAGTTTTCAATGATTTTAGTTTCGAGACTGTGCTTTAGCTGGGTTGGCTGAAAGTAGTCGTATTCAATCGCATAACCTGGCCTAAAGAATTTAACTTTCTCAAAGCCTTGAACTTTTTTTAAGGCTTCATATTGAATTTCTTGAGGAAGTGATGTGGAAAAGCCATTAACATAAACCTCAACAGTGTTCCATCCTTCAGGTTCTACAAAAATCTGATGTCTTGGTTTTTCAGAGAAGCGACTTATTTTATCTTCAATTGAGGGGCAATACCTGGGACCTGTACTTTGGATGCTACCGTTAAACATTGGAGATCGATCAAAGCCAGTTCTAAGCAGGTCGTGAACTTCTTCACTGGTGTAAGTAATATGACAACTTCTTTGAGAATTTAATTTGTTTGTGGTTTCTAAAAAACTAAAAGTTCCTGGGCGATCATCTCCAGGCTGTTCTTCCATTAGTGAGTAGTTAAGTGATCTGCCATCAACTCTTGGAGGTGTTCCAGTCTTCATTCGGCCAGATATAAAACCATGCGACTCCAAACAATGCGTTAATCCAATTGATGGACTTTCACCAGCCCTACCTCCACCAAAGTTTTTCTCCCCAATGTGAATGAGGCCGTTTAAAAAAGTTCCGTTTGTAAGAATAATTGTTTTAGAATGTATAGATATGTCAAGGGAAGTTTTTACACCAACGGCTATTCCATTTTCAACAATTAGACTTGTTACCATTTCTTGATAAAAGTCGAGATTATTTGTTTTCTCTAAAAGATCTCTCCAGTTTTGGGAGAACATAGATCTGTCGGATTGGACACGAGGGGACCACATTGCTGGACCTTTAGACCTGTTCAACATTTTAAATTGTATTGCGCTGTAATCTGATACTGTTCCGCTGTAACCGCCTAGAGCGTCAATTTCACGAACAATTTGGCCTTTTGCGATACCTCCCATGGCGGGATTACATGACATCTGACCAAGAGTTTGAAGGTTCATGGTGATTAATAACGTGCTAGAGCCAAGGTTGGCTGATGCTGCCGCTGCTTCACATCCTGCATGACCTCCGCCAACAACAATAACATCATATTTTTTATCAAACATATATAATAGAAATTAATGTTTCACGTGGAACATGTTGATCATTTTATCTTCTTCATTTGACATTTTATTTTTAAGAGCCTTAGTCTTATCATGAAAACCTAAACAATGAAGAAAACCATGGGATATTAATCTAAGGGTCTCATTTTCAATACTTTGATTAAATATTTTTGCATTTTCAAAAGTCTGTTCTGTTGAAATATAGACCTCTGCAACTATATTTTTATTAGTCCCGTAAGGGAAGGTAAGGATGTCCGTGTGAGTATTATGGTTTAAGTATTTCAAATTTAAACTTAACATGTGTTCCGTTGAAACAAATGAATAAACTAGCTTTTTTACTGATACGCTATAGGCTAATGCGGATGAAATGAGCCATTCCTTTATACGGTCTTCATCAATCTGGGGGGACATGTTAATAAATTGTATCATTTCATTTACAAATATACACCAATCTAAATGCAGTTGAAACTAAGCGATTCTTTATATTTACAGCATCATGAAAGAAAGAGTTAGATTCGCGCCAAGCCCAACCGGCCCTTTACACATTGGAGGCTTAAGAACGGCGCTTTTTAACTACCTGTACACAAAAAGCAGAAACGGGACTTTTATATTACGTATTGAGGACACTGACAGAAACAGACTTGTAAAAAACAGTGATAAATACATAGAAAAAGCCTTATCCTGGGCGGGTATAATTCCTGACGAGAGCCCGTCTTTAGGCGGAGAATATGGTCCTTACATGCAAAGCGAAAGAATTAGTATTTATAATGAAAAAATTGAACTGTTGATCGCAGCCGATAAGGCGTATTATGCTTTTGACACAGATGAAGAGCTCGGAAGGCTAAGAAGTGAAAAAGAAAAAAAGGGATTAGTTTTTAAATACGATTATTCAACAAGATGTTCACTAGACAATTCTTTATCTATGAACGGTGAAGATATAGATACAAGAATTAAAAAAGATTCTTTTGTGATTCGTCTTAAAGTTAATAGTGGAAAAACAATATCCGAAGATCTTTTGAGAGGTCTTGTGCATTTTGACAACAGTGTTCTTGATGATAAAATATTGGTTAAAACGGATGGGTTTCCAACCTATCACTTTGCAAATATTGTGGATGACCATTTGATGAAAATAACAACTGTAATTAGGGGAGAAGAGTGGCTTCCTTCTCTTCCGCTTCACGGCTTGATACACGAAGCTTTTGGATGGGAAAAACCAAATTACATACATCTCCCTTTAATCCTTAAACCTTATGGAAAAGGCAAGCTTTCAAAGCGTGATGGAGCGAAAGGTGGATTTCCTATATTTCCGCTAAGCTGGGAAAAAGATGAGGGATTTAAAGAGATGGGCTTTTTAAGCAGCGGAATGATTAACTACTTAGCGCTGCTTGGCTGGAACCCCGGTAGTGATGATGAGTTTTTTAACCTAGACGACTTAATAAAGCTATTTAACATTAAAGGTCTTCAAAAAGGAGGTGCAAAATTTGATTTTGAAAAAGCAAAGTGGATTAACCAGCAACATCTGTTAAGACTTGATTTTAATGAATTTGAAATAAACTTTCCTGAGCGTGTAATAGATTTAAAAAACAAATATCCTTCAAAGTGTGCTGAAATCTTTTTACTAGTAAGAGAAAGATTAAAACTGGCTGGTGACTTTGAAAAAGAGATTGAGTTTTTTTTAAAGGATCCTGCAGATTATGATCAGAAAGCAATAAATAAATTGCGATCAAAAAACGATGTTGAGGTAATAATAAAAGAAATAGAAGCTGTTGTTGAAAAAAATGGTGTTGATAGGCTTAAAGAAAACTTGAGTACTTTGTCTGGTAATAAAAATATTAATTTTGGCTCAATAATGCAGCTTCTAAGAATAAGTTTAGTGGGAAAATTGTCTGGTCCAGACATTGTTAAAGTTTCAGTGTTAATAGAAAAAAGCTTAACTTTAAAAAGATTGGCTAATTTAAAAAATCATATTAAAAATAATTTATCATGACTATATTTTCAACAATATTAACCGTATTTACAGTTCTAATTATTTTGTCTGGAGTGTTTATTGTCAAACAACAAACCTCTGCATTAGTAGAGCGATTTGGTAGGTTTTTAGCGGTGAGACCTCCTGGACTTCATATAAAAATTCCTTTCGTTGATAAGATCTCAGGTCGATTAAGTCTAAGAATTCTTCAGCTTGACGTTATTGTTGAAACTAAAACTAAAGACGATGTTTTTGTTAAACTTAAGGTGTCAGTTCAATATAAAGTTATTGAAGATAAGGTCTTTGATGCTTTTTATAAACTAGACTTTCCTCAGGATCAAATAACGTCTTATGTTTTTGACGTGGTCAGAGCAGAGGTGCCTAAAATGATCCTTGATGATGTGTTTGAGAAAAAAGATGAAATTGCTAATGCAGTAAAGAGCGAGCTTAATGAGGCAATGAGTAGTTATGGGTATAACATAATTAAAACATTAGTAACGGACATAGATCCTGATGCTGAAGTTAAAACTGCTATGAATAAAATTAATGCTGCAGAGCGACAAAAGGTTGCTGCTCAGTATGAAGGTGATGCGGCAAGAATTTTAATTGTAGAAAAAGCAAAAGCTGAAGCTGAAAGCAAAAGGCTTCAAGGTCGGGGTATTGCTGATCAAAGAAGAGAAATTGCTCGAGGCCTAGAGGAGTCCGTGGATGTTCTTAATAATGTCGGCATAAACTCTCAAGAAGCTTCTGCTTTAATTGTAGTTACTCAACATTATGATACTTTGCAGTCAATTGGAAGCGAAACAAACAGTAACCTTATCTTGCTGCCGAATTCACCTCAAGCAGGAAGTGAAATGTTGAACAACATGGTTGCCTCGTTTACAGCAAGTAACCAAATTGGAGAGGCGATGAAGGAGCAAAATCTAAAGCTAAAAGGTGATGCCAAAAAAGAATAAAAATGTGTTTACTTCTTTTTAACCCAACTATCCCTCAGACCAACAGTTTTATTAAAAATAAAATTAGTAGGGGAGCTCTTTTTGTCTAAATTAAAATAGCCCACTCTTTGAAATTGATAAGAGCTTCCTTGTTTAGCGCTCAATATGCTTGGCTCTACAAAGGCGCTTTGAGTTATGAGTGAGTTAGGGTTAACAAAGTCAATAAAACTTTTATCCTTGTGTTGATCTGGAGAGGGGTCAACAAAAAGACGATCATAAATGTTTACTTTAACTTTTATCGCGTGTTTTTCACTTACCCAATGAAGAGTGCCTTTGACCTTTCTTTTACTTGCCTCAGATCCTGAACCACTTTTGGAGTCTTTATCATAAGAGCAAAGAATCTCAACAACTTTACCCTCTTCATTTTTTACAACGGATTCTCCTTTAATTATGTAGGCGTTTTTAAGCCTTACCTCTTTACCTAGGGTAAGGCGAAAAAACTTTCTATTAGCTTCCTCTTTAAAGTCCTCTCTCTCTATAAGTAAATTTTTGGAAAAGGGTATTTCTCTTGTGCCAAGATCGATTTGTTCTGGATTAATTTCGCCACTTAACAGTTCTTCATGTTTATCATAGTTGATAATGGTTAACTTTACAGGGTTAAGAACAGCATTAACTCTTGGTGCAATTTTGTTTAAATGGTCCCTTGCGCAAAACTCTAATAGTGACGCCTCAATAATGTTTTCTCTTTTAGCAATTCCTGCAGTTTCAACAAACAGCCTTAAGGATTCTGAGGTGTATCCTCTTCTTCTAAGTCCTGATATAGTGGGCATTCTTGGATCGTCCCATCCGTTTACAAGCTGTTTATCAACTAGCTGTTTTAATTTTCTTTTTGAAGTAACTGTATATGACAAGTTAAGCCTTGCAAATTCAGTTTGTTTAGGAATACTTTTATTAATTGGAAGTGTTTTTAAGAACCAATCGTATAAGTCTCTGTGGGGCTTAAACTCTAGTGTGCATAGAGAGTGTGAGATTTGTTCAATATAATCTGACTCTCCATGGGTCCAGTCGTAAGTTGGATAAACCTTCCACTTGTCGCTAGTTCTATGGTGTGTTTTGTCAAGAACTCTATAAATAACAGGATCCCTCATTAGCATGTTTGGTGATTTCATGTCGATTTTTGCCCTTAAAACATATGAGCCTTCTGGATGTTTCCCTTCAGACATTTCTACAAATGTTTTTCTGCTCTTTGCAGGTGGTTGATTTCTAAACGGGCTTTCTGATCCAGGGGATAACGGCGTTCCCTTTTGTTCAGCAATAAGCTCTGAGCTTTGAGAATCTACATATGCTAAATTATTATCAATTAAAAACAGGGCCCACTTATAAAGCTGTTCAAAATAATCAGAGGCATAGCACTCCTTGTTCCATTTATATCCAAGCCATTTTATATCTTCTTTTATAGCCTCAACATATTTACTCTCTTCATTTTGAGGGTTTGTGTCGTCGAACCTTAAATTAACCGGGGCGTTATATTTTAGGCCTAAATTAAAATTTAAACATATCGCCTTTACGTGCCCTATGTGAAGAAAGCCGTTAGGTTCTGGAGGAAAACGAAAACGAAGAGATTTGGAGCTGAAGCCGTTTGTTAAATCATCTTCAATTATTTTTTCTATAAAGTTTAAAGCCGGGACGCTATTGTCCATAAATATTTTTTGGTAAATATATAAAGAGTGTGTGAACTATTCATTTGAAAACTAGTTTATATATTTGAGGTAATTATGGGGAAAATTAGATTAAAAAATGTTAAACTTTATTCAAATCACGGATGTCTGGACCAGGAGGAGTTAATTGGGAGTGATTATGTTTTACAACTAGAGGTTAGTGTTGATCTAAACAAATCATCAAAATCAGACAACCTTAATGATACTGTAGACTACGTAGCGCTAAATTCAATAATTAAAGAAGAAGCCCTTAAAAGATCTAAACTTCTGGAGGCTGTTGCAAAAAGAATAATTGATAGAATTTTTAACGAGCACGCGTCTGTAAAGAAAGCAAAGGTTGAAATCTCAAAAATAAATCCTCCAATTGGTGGTGATGTTGAGGCCGTCTCTATTATTCTTAAAAGAAAAGAAACTTAAAGGAATTAGTGCTATTTTTGCACCCACGGCATCGTGGCCGAGTGGCTAGGCAGAGCTCTGCAAAAGCTTCTACAGCGGTTCGAATCCGCTCGATGCCTCTTAAAGCCCGTTATAATTATTAGCGGGTTTTTTATTTTATATACTTTATTGACCCTCCCAACCTCGTATTTGTGATAAGTTTTTTGGGGCTTCCATAAACTCTAATTATTGCTCCTGTTGTAGCGTTTGCCTCCATCAACGTAGAGGCTGTAGCGTGAACAACAGATCCTATGCTTGCATGAATCATTGTTTGTTTAGAGCTAAGTTCTTCTGCAGAGCAAATTCCCCCTGTACTTGATTTGATTTCAACAACCGACGATTCCCCTTTTATGCTTACTGATCCTCCTGAAAACACCTCAACGGTGGCTCTGTCTGTGTTTACAATTCCTACTAATAAAGATCCTTCTTTAACTTTTATTTTTAAATTCGTTTGGTTTATTGTGTCTTTTAAAAAAACTTTTGAGCCTTGAAATAGTTTTAATTCATCAATGTCATTTCTATAATAAACGTCAACAAATATATTTCCTAATGAGAGTTTTTTATCTATTCCAGCCCTAAGCTTTAAGTTGTTGTTTTTAATTTTATATCCAAAAACAGAAGTGTCCTCATTTTTATCGCTTAATACAATTTTGTTTTCTTTAGATTTAATCAGGTTAACTTCAATCCCAGCATAAACACTTATAGTGCTAAAGTCGCCCAGCACACTAATGGTCTCTATTTTTTCTTGAGCTTGTAAAGGGAATAGTAGCGTTGATGTAAATAAAAAAAGTAAAATACGTTTCATGATTTATTTTTTAATGTTTTATTTTTATACTAAAGTCCAGGTGTCTATTTACTAAGTCTGCTTTTTTAACAGTTACCTCTATCGGGTCTCCAAGTTTATAAACTTTTCCTGAAGCGTAACCTTCTAGTTGGTGTTTTGTTTGGTCGTAAAAATATTGATCATTTTCAATACTTTTAACCGAAATCATTCCTTCACATTTATTTTCATTAATCTCAACATAAATTCCCCTATCTGTTACCCCTGATATTATTCCGTTAAAATCAGAACCTATCTTGTCTTCCATATATTTAATTTGCATATACTTTATAGAGTCTCTTTCTGCTTTTGTCGCTAATTGTTCTCTATAAGAGGAGTGAACGCAAGCGTCTTCCAGCGCGACCTTGTTAAATGCTTTTTCTCCATCTAAGTATTGTTGAAGCAAGCGGTGGGTTAACACGTCTGGATACCTTCTTATTGGAGAAGTAAAGTGTGAATAACTTTCAAAAGCTAAGCCATAATGGCCAATATTATTTGTTGTGTATACAGCTTTAGACATGCATCTTAAGGTTAATGTATCTATCATGTTCTGTTCTGGCTTTCCTTTAATGTTAAGCAATAAATTGTTTAGTGATTTTGTTAAATCCTTATTAGCTGTTTCAAGTTTATATCCAAATGTGTTTACTAAATTTTTTAAGTTTTTTATTTTCTCTATGTCTGGCTCATCGTGAACTCTATAAATAAAAGGTTTTACTGGTCTTTTTTTATTTATAAAGCCTGCTACTTTTTTATTAGCTAAAAGCATGAATTCTTCAACTAATTTATTTGATTCTTTTGATTCTTTAAGTTTTATGCTTTCAGGTTCATTTTTTTCATTTAGATTAAATCCAACTTCAACTCTATCAAAAGATAATGCCCCTAATTCTAATCTTTTATTTCTTAACTCTTTTGCTATATTATTTAATTCTAAAACTGCTTTAAAAGTTGAATTTGATATATAATATTCTTGTTTTACTAATGATATTGTTTTGCTAATATATGGCTTACCTGTTTCTATTACTTGTTGTATTTCTTCATAAGAAAATCTATTATCTGACTTTATTACTGTTCTTCCAAACCATTCTGAATAAATTTTTCCTTTATTATCCATTTCAAAAACTGCAGAAAAGGTGTATTTTTCTTCATTAGGTCGTAAAGAACATAAATTATTTGATAATATTTCTGGAAGCATGGGGACTACCCTGTCAACCAAATAAACAGATGTTGCTCTTTTATAAGCTTCATCATCAATTTTAGTGTTTTCTTTAACAAAATAGGAAACATCTGCAATATGAATTCCTATTTCAAATTTATCTTCTCCAATTTCCTTAAAAGATATTGCGTCATCAAAGTCTTTTGCTGTAATAGGATCAATAGTAAAGGTTAAAACATTTCTAAAATCTCTTCTTTTCTTTATTTCTTCATTCAGAATTTTTCTTTCAATTTTATCAGCACTTTCAATTATTTCTTTAGGAAAATTATATGGAAGACCATAATCGTATAAAATTGCATGCATTTCTACATCAATATCACCTGGTTTTCCTAACACCTCTATTATTTCTCCGAAAGGTGATTGAGCTCTTTCCGGCCATTCAGTAAGTTTAACCACTACTTTCTGACCATCCTCTGCTTTTTTCATTTCTTTTGATGAAATAAAAATATCTGTATACATTTTTGGTCCTCGTGTTAACACAAAACCAAAGTCTTTTTGTTTTTTAATTATACCAACATACTCGTGTTTAGATCTTTTAATAATTTCAACCACCTCTCCTGAAATATTATCTTTTCTATCGGGCCTTTTAAAAACATAAACTTTAACTGTATCATTATTCAAAGCTTTATTTATGTTTTTTTTAGATATAAAAATATCTTTTCCACTCATTAATAAGTATCCATTACCAGAACTTGTTATTTCTATAATACCCTCCTCATAAAACTTATTGTCCTCTATAAAACCATACCTTCCTTCAGATTCTTTAAAAATTCTTTTAGAAATAAATAAATCATTAAGTGTTTTTATAATATTGTTTTTTCCTTGAGTATCTTTGATTTCGAGGATAGATGAAACTTGCTTAAAATTATATAACTTTTTATTATTACTTTGAAAAAGGCGTAGTATTTTGCCTTCAAATCCTTTTGAATCTTTCTTATTTTTTGACATTCTTTATCTTAATCTTTCAAAATTAGGTATTAGATTTTGTAAAATACTTAACATTTATAAACAACTATAAACATTATCATTATTATTTAAATTAAATTAAATTAAAAATGATGATGATGATAGCTTGTTAATATAACAAATAACTTTTCCTTTTTTTATTTTGATTATAAGTAAATAATAATTTTTATACACTTATCAACTTATATAGATGTATATAAAAACATGTTTATCAGTTAAATATAAAAGTATTTAACAACTGTTAATATATTATAATAGTTAATAATAATATTTAAAAAACAATAAATATATGTTTATAAGAGTTTGAAAAATCTTAATAATAAAATAACATAAAAAAATAAAATATTTGTGTATAAGAAAAGTTTTTATACCTAATAAAATTAAACACATAAACAAATAAACTTATCTTTAATACGAACACCTTTTTAGCCGTTTATAAAAAAATTATTAACCAATAAAAAATAACATTATTTATTGTAAAAAAATGAAAAATGAAAATAGCAATAGGAAATGATCACGCCGGGGTATATTATAAAAATGAAATAATAAAATATTTAAAATTAGAAAATATAGAAGTAATTAATTACGGAACAGACACGGAGGAAAGTGTCGATTATCCTGATCACATTCATCCAGTATCTAATTTTGTTTCAAATAACAATGGAAGTTTGGGTATTATTATTTGCGGAAGCGGAAATGGAGCAGCAATGACTGCAAATAAAAGAGAAAACATAAGAGCTGCTCTCTGCTGGAATAATGAGCTTTCTAGACTTTCTAGGGAACATAATGACGCTAATATTATAAGTATTCCAGCAAGATTCGTTTCTGTTGAAGAGGCAATTCAAATGGTAAAAGTATTCAGCTCAACAAAATTCGAAGGGGGTAGACATCAAAAAAGAGTGAGTAAAATTCCTTGTTAATAATGATAAAATACAGTTTTTTCAATTTTGAACAGCTTTCTAACGTAAAGCTTTATCAAACACTTCAGCTTAGAGCTAAAGTTTTTGTAATAGAACAGAAATGCTTGTTTCAAGACATGGACGATCTAGATCAAAAAGCATATCATGTGTTGGTTGAAAAAAACAATAAATTGATTGGATATTCAAGAATAATAGAAAAAGGTATATATTATTCAAAGTTTTGCTCAATAGGCAGAGTTCTAGTTAATAAAGAAGAAAGGAAGAACAAAGTGGGAGACGGGCTGGTTGAATACAGTATTAAAATAGCCAAAAAATTATTTAAAAAGGATTCCATAAAAATATCCGCCCAGTCATATTTGATAAAATTTTACGAAAAGCACGGATTTATATATAAAGGAGAAGATTATTTAGAAGACGGAATTCCTCACAGCGCCATGTTTCTTGACTAATTTTTTTAGAACCCCTAATATTTCGGAAGAAAGACTAACAGACAAAGGAATGCGCTTCCCCATATAAAAAAATAAATAAATTCCTGGAGGACAATTATCAATAAAAAAATCACTAGTCTTATAAACCTCAGACTTAATCCTTCTTTTTATTAGGTTCCTGTCAACGGCTTTAGAAAAATGTTTTTTAGAAACAGCGTACCCAACGTAAAAAAAACCTTTTTCTTTTTCGCAATATCTAACACCAACATTCTTTTCTTTATGAAATTCTCCATTTTTAAAAAGAGACTTAAAAGCCTCTTTAGATTTTAAAGAAAGTAATTTATTTTTTTTCAATTGCTTTATCCCTTTTTAATTTCTTAAAAAACTCATTATTCTTTCGATTAACATCAGCCATGTATCCAGTTGGATCAATAATAACAGAAACAATGTCATCCTTAGGCCGGTCAATAACAAGCAAATACTCCGGCATGGACCAGGCCCAGTCTTTATTTATGGTCCAAGAAATTTTGTAAGGATTGTTTTTTTCACCCCTCATTAAAGAAATTGGTATGTACTGAATTTGATTACTCCCATCACTAAAGTTAATTAATACGTCTAAAGGCATTGGCATAGACCCAACCCTGTTTAAAGTAATATGAGTTTTTTTATCAACTTCATTAATTTCCTTAATGCCATAGTCAATTTGATTAGTAGTCTGTGTCCAGTCAGTTAAGTACCACTTTAGCTGTATTCCAGAAACTCGCTCCGCAACTCTTCTGAAATCGTTGGGTGTTGGGTGTGTAAACTTATGGGACTTATAATATTCCTTAATTGTGTTTGAAAGATTTTCTTGGCCAATCACATATCCCAACTGAGCCAAAAAAACAGCACCCTTACTATAAGCGGTACTTTCGTATGCCATATTATAATCATACCTGTTTGCATTTGTTGATTGTGGTTGTTCAAACCCAGAAAGAGCGAGACGTAAATAACTACTGTATGAACCACTAAGAGGAAACACTTTGTTTTCCTCTAAAATTTTATCTACTGCAAGCTTAGAAATATAAGAAGTAAAACCTTCGTCCATCCACTCGTGCTTCATCTCATTGGTTGCTAAAACATGCTGAAACCAAGAGTGGGCAAGTTCATGAGCTGTTACCCCTACCAAGCTTCCAAATTTTCTATTCCCGGTAATAAGAGTAAGCATGGCATATTCCATTCCCCCATCACCTCCATGAACGACGTTATACTCTTTATAAGGATAATCACCTATTGTGTTATTAAAAAACCGCATTAACTCTGCAGTTTTTGGTTGAAGTTTTTTCCAATTATCTATAATATCAGGATTATTTTTATAAAAGAAATGAAGTGTAACTCCTTTAGGGCCCGGGTAAGTATCGTGAATAAAGTCTGGATCAGCAGCCCATGTAAAATCGTGAACCATTGGAGCTATAAACCTCCAAGAAGTTTTTCCTTTTTTTGACTTAGATTTTTTTCCTCCATATCCATGACCATAATCTAGGGGGGTTTGAAGGTATCCACTAGCCGCCACCACATAATTTTTATCAATATTTATTGTCACATCAAAATCACCCCAAACTCCGTGAAACTCTCTTCCGATGTAAGGTTCGGCGTTCCAGCCGTCGTAATCATATTCAGCCATTTTAGGGTACCATTGACCCATAGAAAGAGCAACACCCTCCTTAGAGTCACGTCCAGCTCGACGAATCATTTTTGGAACCTGACCCTTAAAATCAAGCGTGATCGTGGTACTTTTCCCAGGAAGCAAAGGACTCTTTAAAGACACTTCAAGAATAGTTCCAGAATATTCAGCAGATAAAGACTCGCCTTCCTGCTTAACGTTTGAAACCTCTAGCCTCCCCTCCTCCTCTTCAGGTATAGCATTTATATCAACACTAAAGCGCTTGTTTTTGTCTTTACCGCTTATAATTCTTGTTGCCATTTCGCTTCCAGGCTTAAAAGCGTTAAAGTAAAGATGGTAAAACACCTTATTGATTGTGTCAGGAGAATTGTTAGAGTAAATTAATTTTTGTTCTCCACTATATTCAAAAGAATTGACATCCATATTTACAGTCATTTGGTAATCAACAGATTGTTGCCAATAGTTTTGAGAGATAACAGACGCGCTAAATGAAATAAATAAAAAAGAGAAGAGAAAAGTTCGTAACATATTAATAGAAGTTAAAATCCCACTAAAATAAACAAATCAATATTAAAAAAACTCTTTTAATGTTGAGCCCTGATCAAAACTCACTCCTTTTTCTGTCATTTTCAATGAAATAAGTTCATTAAAAGGGTCGTGCTCCATAAAAAGAAGCCAGTTTTCTTGACAGGCAGACTTTAAAAAAGATGTTTTTTCTTTTAAAGTAATTAGAGGCCTTGTATCGTAGCTCATTATATAAGGAACAGGAATGTGGCCAATTGTTGGAATTAAGTCAGCAGCAAAAACAATTGTTTTTTCTTTATACTTAACCACAGGAAGCATTTGTTTTTCTGTATGTCCATCAACCAGAATAATATCAAACCCCAGCTCTGAATTCTTGACATAAGGACCTTGATTTTTAATAAAATTTAGCTGACCACTTGATTCAATAGGGTTAATGTTTTCGGGAATAAAGGACGCTTTTTCTCTAATATTTGAGCTTTTTGCCCAATTCCAGTGATTTTGATGAACCCAGAATTTAGCATTTTTAAAAGCCGGAACATAATTACCCTTAGAATCTATACAAATAGAACCTCCACAATGATCAAAATGAAGATGAGTCAAAAAAACGTCAGTTATATCATCACGATGAAACCCATTTTCTAATAGAGACCTGTCTAGACTTAAGCCCCCCCACAACCCGTAATGACTAAAAAATTTTTCATCTTGCTTATTTCCAATACCTGTATCAACTAAAATTAATCGACCCCCATCTTCAATCAACAAAGACCTAGCGGCCATAGAAATTCTGTTTTTGTTATCGGGAGGATTTGTTTTTTCCCATAGAAGCCTCGGAACCACACTAAACATAGCGCCCCCATCTAACTTGAAATTTCCGGTTTCTATGGAATAAAGGTTCATGAGTTTAAATTTAGGTAAAATTAAAAAAAAGAATTTCATAAATTAGACAACACATAGGGAATATGTTTTAAAGCGCACTATAAAGAAACATATTAAATCTCTATTTTATATATTGCCCTTAAATTAAGCCAAGCATGGAAGGTAGCTTTGTGATTCTTTTAGTCGGATTTGTTATCGTTTCAATTGCAGGACAGCAAATAGCTAAAGTTTTCCAAAAAATTAAGCTTCCATTAATTACGGGTTTAATTATTACAGGAATATTAGCAGGGTCCTCTTTTTTAAATTTTATTCCTTCAGAATCGTTACCAAAATTAAACTTTCTTAATAACCTAGCTCTTGCCATAATAGCTTTTTCAGCAGGAGCAGAGTTTTATTTAAAAGAGCTAAGAAGTAGGATAAACAGCATAAAATGGATGACCGTGAGCCAGCTATTCATAACTGTAATACTAAGCACCTGGCTAATTTTCGAATTTTCTTCATATGTCCCTTTTATGGAAGATCAACCCGAAAACATAAGACTTATTATCGCCTTGCTGTTTGGGGTTATTTTTGTTGCCAGATCTCCTTCCTCGGCAATAGCGGTCATAAATGAAATGAAAGCAAATGGCCCATTTACTAAAACATCAATGGGGGTTACGGTTGTTAAAGATGTTTTAGTTATTATATTATTTGCAATATGCCTTTCTGCAGCGAAAACAGTAATTAAAAATGAAGATCTAGATTTTAATTTTTTAATTTTTTTAATACTTGATTTGGTATTATCATTTCTATTAGGAATAATTATAGGCATCATATTGAAAGCTCCCTTGTCACTAAAAATTAATAAAACAATAAAAGCGGTTGGGGTTTTGCTTATAGGATATAGTGTATATCTTTTTGCAGAATATATCCGAAGTAAAACGGGAATAATCATTGGCCATGAAATTGTTTTAGAGCCGCTTCTTGTTTGTATAATAGGCAGTTTTTATATAACAAACTTCACCAACAATAGGATTGAATTTGTTGAGCTTTTAGATGAAATAAGCCCAACTATTTACATAATCTTTTTTACGCTAACCGGAGCGTCTTTATCTGTTCAGACATTAATAAATGTCTTTTGGATCGCAATAGCCTTTTTTGCGTTACGAATTTTCTCAATGTTTTTGGCGGGAATATTTGGGGTGCTATCGGCAAAAGACGAAAAAAGATTTTTATTCATTTCATGGATGCCATATGTCACTCAGGCCGGGGTGGCTTTAGGCCTAACAACTATAATAGCAAATGAATTTCCTGAATGGGGATACGAGTTTCAAACAATTATTATAGCAATTATTGTAATTAACCAACTAATAGGCCCTTTACTGTTTAAGATATCAATAGAGATAGCCAAGGAAAGTCACTTAAAACATAAAAGTTCAGAATTTGATGGAATAAAAGATGCTATTATTTTTGGCCTAGAAAGCCAATCTATTGCTCTTGCCATGACCCTAAAGCAAAGCGGTTGGGTTCCCAAAATCATAACTTTTTCGGATGTTGAGGGGAAAACAAGTGATGACTTTGAGATTATTAAATCAGAGGATATTTCACTTCAATCATTTAAACAGCTAAACCTAAAAGGTGCCGACGCAATAGTATGTCTTTTATCAGATAAAGAGAACTACAAGATAGCAAACCTAGTATACGAACATTTTGGAACAAAGGACGTTATAGTTAGATATAATGGAGCAAGAGAATATTATGAGAGACTCATAAATATTGGAGTGAGAATAATTGACCCATCATTAGCCATGATCAATCTTCTAGACCACTTCGTGAGATCACCAAACGCAACCTCTCTCTTGTTGGGGCTTGACAAAAACAAAGACTCTGTTGATGTTGAAATAAGAAACAAAGACATACACGGAATGACATTGAGAGACCTTAGGTTTCCTACCGACGTTATTGTTCTTTCATTAATTAGAAAAGGACAGGTTCTAATTTCACACGGATACACAAGACTTAGAATTGGAGACTCTGTTACTTTGGTTGGGACGAAAGAAAGCGTTGAGAATGTTAGGTTTAAGCTAGAATCCTAGGTTATTTATTGAGAAAAAAGCCACTTAAAAAGAAAAGGATCGTTAAGCGCTAAATCCCAACTGTTATGCTTTATTTCATCATAAAGAGTAAGTTTTGTTTTAGATTTTAATCGAATTAATTTACGAGCTAATTTTTTTGAAAACTTGACATCAACTACATCATCTTTTTTTCCATGAAATAGCCACAAAGGAGTGCCTTTTATTTTATTAGCCCATGAAGGGCTTCCACCACCACAAATAGCAAATGCAGCTCGAAAAACCCCTGGGTTTTGAGCCAAAATCTCGATTGCACCCATAGCCCCCATTGAGAGGCCACCGATATACCTTCTTGAAGGATCGATAGAATATTTTGATTCAAGACTATTTAAAAGCTCTATAACCCCTTTAAGCATATTGTTTTCAGAGAGAGTTTTATTAAAAACAAAACGCTTCTTATTTGTTTTTTCCCAGAAAGGAACATTCGCCCAGTAATCTTTAGCTTTACATTGCGGAAAAACAACAAAAGAATCATGTTGTTTTTGAAAATTATCAGATCCCATTACTTTTGATCCGTGAATTAGCTGAGATTCATTATTATTTCCTCTCTCGCCAGAACCATGAAGAAAGATTAATATAGGATAAGATTTTTCAGAAGAATAGTTTTTAGGAACAATTATCCTGTAGGGTATAGTGTCTTTATTGTTAGAATATATTTTGTAATCAAATTGAGCACTAACACATGCTGAAAAACAGAAAAACAGTAATAACTTCAAATTAAACATTTGATATTAAATTAATCATTCAGCTTTAAAACTGCCATGAAAGCTTCTTGAGGAATTTCAACACTTCCAATTTGTCGCATTTTTTTCTTTCCTTTTTTCTGTTTTTCAAGCAGTTTTCTTTTTCTAGAGATGTCCCCACCATAACACTTAGCAGTAACATCTTTTCGAAGAGCCTTAATGGTTTCACGAGATATTATTTTTGCCCCTATTGCAGCCTGAACAGGAATATCAAACTGTTGTCTAGGTATCAATTCTCTTAATTTTTCACACATTTTCTTTCCAATATTATATGCGTTATCCGCATGAATTAAGGCGGAAAGAGCATCTACTTGATTGCCATTTAAAAGAATATCAACCTTAACCAGCTTAGAGGATCTGAGTCCAATGGGAGAATAGTCAAAAGAGGCATATCCTTTTGAGACAGTTTTAAGGCGGTCATAAAAATCAAAAACTATCTCTGCTAAAGGCATATCAAAGGTTAGCTCTACTCTTTCTGGTGTTAAATAACTTTGATTGGTAATAACACCTCTTTTTTCTATACAAAGAGACATTATATTTCCTACAAAATCAGATTTAGTAATTATTGAAGCCTTAATGTAGGGCTCCTCAACACGATCTAAATATGAAGGATCAGGTAAATCGGAGGGATTGTTTACTGGGATTATTTCTTGAGGATTTTTTTTGATGTAAGCTTGATATGAAACATTCGGAACTGTAGTTATAACCGGCATTCCAAACTCTCTTTCTAGCCTTTCTTGAATAATTTCTAAATGTAACATTCCTAAAAAACCACAACGAAAACCGAACCCTAAAGCCGCCGAGCTTTCAGGAATAAAAACCAGAGAAGCGTCGTTAAGCTGAAGCTTTTCCATGCTTGAGCGCAGTTCTTCATAATCCTCGGTGTCAACTGGATATATGCCAGCAAAAACCATCGGCTTAACCTCTTCAAACCCATCTATAGCAGGAGTATTTATGCTTTTTGAGCTTACAATAGTATCTCCAACTTTAACTTCGCTTGCTTCTTTTATGCCCGTAATTAAATAACCAACATCTCCAGCAGACACAGAATTTTTAGGTTCTTGTTTTAGTTTTAATAATCCAACATCATCCACATTATAATCTTTGCCTGTGGCTAAAAACTTAACTTTATCTCCTTTTTTAATCTCTCCGTTTATTACTCTGAAATATGTCTCGACCCCCCTAAAAGGATTATAAATTGAATCGAAAATTAAGGCCTGTAAAGGCGAATTTAGATCTCCTTTTGGACAAGGAACCTTTGATATAATTGCCTCTAAAATTGATTTTATTCCTAGACCAGTTTTGGCAGACGCAGGTATTACATCTTCTGAATCACAGCCAAGCAACCCAACAATGTCATCGGTAACCTCTTCCGGATTAGCGGAAGGAAGATCAACTTTATTTAAAACAGGAATTATTTCTAAGTCATTTTCTAAAGCTAAATAGAGGTTTGAAATGGTTTGAGCTTGAATACTTTGAGCAGCATCAACCACCAGAAGAGCCCCCTCACAAGCGGCAATAGACCTAGAAACTTCATACGAAAAGTCAACATGGCCAGGAGTATCAATTAAGTTAAACACATATTTTTCACCTTGATGAAAATACTCCATTTGAATTGCATGAGATTTTATTGTTATTCCCCTCTCTCTTTCTATGTCCATGCTATCTAAAAGCTGATCCTTTTTTTCTCTTTCTGTAACAGATCCCGTGAAATCAAGAAGCCTGTCTGCAAGAGTGCTTTTGCCATGATCAATATGAGCAATTATGCAAAAGTTTCTAATATTTTTCATTTAATTTTGGAGTATAGGCATGCAAAGATATTAAATTGCATACCCATTACTCTTTTCTTGTTGAAGAACTTCATAAACAAAACACAAAAGAACCAACAACTAAGTTAAAACAGACTTTTTTATTAGTTTTGCACAAAAGATATCCTTTGTTAACTATAGGCAACATATCGCTCCCAGACTTCCCTCTTCTTTTGGCTCCAATGGAAGACGTTAGTGATCCTCCATTTAGAGCCTTATGTAAAAACCATGGCGCGGACATAATGTATACTGAGTTTATTTCAAGCGAAGGGCTTATAAGAGATGCGGCTAAAAGCGTTCAGAAACTTGATATTTATGAAAAAGAAAGACCTGTAGGGATTCAGATTTTCGGAGCAAATATAGATTCAATGTTAAAGGCCGTAGAGATAGTTGAGGCCACAAGCCCAGACATAATTGACATAAACTTTGGGTGCCCCGTAAAAAAAGTGGTTTGTAAAGGAGCGGGAGCAGGTATTTTAAAAGACATTCCTTTAATGGTTAAACTAACTGAGGCAATGGTGAAACACACGAGACTTCCTGTCACTATAAAAACCAGGTTAGGATGGGATCATGACTCTATAAAAATTGTTGAAGTAGCAGAGAGGCTCCAAGACGTGGGTGCTGCAGCAATATCTATTCACGGAAGGACACGAGCACAAATGTATAAGGGAGAGGCGGATTGGTCTAAAATTTCAGAGGTTAAAAATAATCCACGAATGCACATTCCTATTTTTGCAAACGGAGACATTAATACGCCTGAAAAAGCAAGAATTATTCGAGATGAATATGGGTTAGATGGAGCAATGATTGGACGGGCTGCAATAGGCAATCCATGGTTTTTTAATGAGGTAAAATCGTACCTAAAGGATAAAACTGTCACAAGCTCACCGTCTATAGGTCAAAGATTAGAAGCAGCGAGAAGTCATTTAAAAATGGCAATAGACTGGAAGGGGGAAACTTTAGGAGTTTTAGAGACAAGAAGACACTATACAAATTATTTCAAAGGCATCCCTGATTTTAAAAAGTATAGAACAAAAATGGTAACCTCCGATTTATCTCATGAAGTTTTTGCAGTTTTTGACGAGGTAGGAGACAAGTTTAAAAACCTTGCGAAAGTGTAGGCTAGTCTAAAGAATTTTGGATGCCTCTGGTAGCCCAAGCAGAGGTAATGGCTCCCAAGACAAAAACAGTTGTCAAAACAATAAAAATATTTTTTGAAATAAGCGATACGGGATAAGCTAAAGAAGTTCCAGGAACAAAAACGAAAGGATACAGGTCTTGAACAAAAATTAATACACTTCCAATAAGCACTCCTCCAACTGAACCAATTATAGAAATAAGCAAACCTAAAAAAAGAAAAACTCTTTGAATATTTTTTGGAGTTTCACCAAGAGCATAAAGTAATTTTAACTGAGAGGCCTTGTCTACCCTCATCATTATTAAAGATCCAATTAGATTGAATAAGGCAATTAAAATCACCAATGAGAAAATTAAATAAACAGCTAAGTTTTCAGTATTTATCATCTTATACAAGGCTGGGTTTTGCTCAGCCCTAGACTGTATTACAAAACGACCATCAAAATGTTGTTTTAAGTTTGAGAAAATCTCTTTTTCAGAATAATTAGAATCAATTTTAATTGAAATGTGTGAAAACTCATCATCTTCAAAACTCAACAATTTTCTTGCAAAATCAATTGAACAAAACGCATATTTTTTATCAATATCTTCACTTATTTGAAATATTCCGTTAACAAAGGCAGGCATTGTCACAAAAGGAGAGCCTTTAAATTTAAGCTTCCCTTTTTTTGGAGCTGACAACTCTAAGTATGATGAGTAATCATAAACACCGACGCCAAGACTCGAAGAAAGACCATAGCCTAAAACAACTGAATTTGAATCAAAATCAATCCATTCTCCAATTACCACTAAGCTGTCAACAGGGCTAGTTGAAGTATATGATGAAGAAACGCCCTTAATATAAGCAGCTTGATTCTTTCCTTCAAAACCGAAAAACACCTTTTCTTCAATCACTCGAGAAGAAGAAAGAATCCCTTTTGTGCTGAGTAAATCTTTCCATAGTTTTTCATCGACTTTTAGAGTTTTACCATTTTTAGGAATGATTTTGAAATCAGGCTCAAATTGATCATAAAAAGCCATTCCAAAATCTTTTAAACCCTCAAATCCACTTAAGACTATCAACAAAGCAGAAGAGCTTACAACTAAAACAGTTATAGCAAACAGATTAATTCTATTGACAACAGTTTGAGAGCTTTTTGAAAACAAATACCTTAAAGCAATTCGAAAAGAAAATTTCACAATTATCTTTTTTGTTTTGAAGGAAGCAGGTCTGAATTAGAAATAGGATTCTCAGGATTTTTAAGAGCAGAATCTATTTTTTCAATATAATCTAAGGAATCATCAATATAAAAAGCTAGCTGAGGAGTTCTTCGCATTTGATTTTTCATTATTTGAGACAATTCATGCCTTATTTTAAAGCTGTTTTCTTGCATGGATTTTAAGTATTCCAAAGCAGATGTAGAAGGAAAAATACTTAAAAAAATTTTTGCAAAAGCTAGATCTACAGTGACATGAACCTTAGTTATCGAAATAATAAGATTCGAGAGCCCTTCTTTTCTTATATTGCCCTGTAAAAGAGTAGCCAGCTCTTTTTGAATTACAGAGGCAATTTTTTTTTGTCTTGGAGTTTCCTCATTCATAAAACAAAGCTAAGCATTATTTGTATTTTTAAATTGAGTTTATTGAATTCAATAAAAAACAATCTAAAAACTTGTAAAAGGCAATCAAATATTTTTTAAATTTAAGCCATGGTTGAATAAAACCATATATTAGCAAAAAATTAATCTACTTCTAAATATAAAGTTTGATGGATAAAAAACCAACGGTAGAATTAAAACTACCGATCTTAAAAAACATGGAACTTGTTGCTACCCAAACAGCTGAAGTGGTAGCCAAGCACATGCAGTTGTCAGAAGAAAAGTCGGGAGAAATATCAATGGCCTTAATTGAAGCATGTATAAATGCTTTTGAACATTCAGAATCTAAAAGTGAAGTGTATATACATTTTATGATTGACGATCATAATTTAACAATTAAAGTAATTGATAAAGGAAAAGGTTTTGATGAGTCAAATGTAAAAATTCCAAAAATTGAATCAAAAATTAACACTGATGAGCGAAAAAGAGGCTGGGGAATTATGCTTATAAAGGAATTAATGGATTCTGTCAATTTTGAGTCAGATCACACAGGAACTACTCTAACGATGGTTAAAAAAAAGGACACAAATGAATAAAGTAACAAATGTTGAGCTAATAGGAGATGTTATTGTTGTTGCAACTGAAGGATATCTCAATAAAGATCTTGGAGACGAAATTCAAAAGGCGGCTCAAGAACACATATCTAATGGAGTAAATAAAGTCTTAATTAACCTTGAGCGGTCTAATATTGTAAATAGTATTGGAGCCTCTATTTTAATTGAAATAATTGAGGAGCTTCAGGAAAATAACGGAGTTCTTGCCTTTTGCGAATTAGCTCCAATAATAGAAAAGACATTTACAATAATGGGCCTAACTAAATATTGTAAAAGCTATCCAACTCAAGACGCGGCTATAACAGCCATGTCTTAAGAATTAATATACATTTTGGAACCAATTTTACGCCTTAGTGAATTAAAATTATTTAAGGACAAGCTTGATTTTATTAAATCCCAAAAGGGATTATTCTTACTTCAAATTTTTTTTTTCAGTAAAAAAACAATTATTAAATCTCTAGGTTTAATTGAATACTTTGATCAGTTAATACCCCAAAACATTCTAAGAACTAATAACTTTCATTCAATAGAGGAAGGTGAAAAGGAATGGAAAACACTTAAATCTTTTTTTGATTTTCATACATATACTTCAGGTTATGCAATTAATATTACAAATAACAACAACCCCATAGGTGTTATTTTTTCTCCATTTAAAACTCCCCCTTCGTCTTTAACCCGCTCTTTAGTTTTAAATTTTAAAAATCAAATTGAAAATCAAATTGAAATTAAAGATATAGAACAAAAGCTTTCTAACACAAATAAAGAGCTAAGTAATAAGATGCTAGAGATTGAGTCGTTAATTGATGTAACGGAAATCATAAACAATCAAGATGGTCTTAAGCAAAGTCTTTTTGAAAACATTTTAATAACCATACTCTCTATTTTAAACGCATCAAAAGGAATGATTCTTTTGAAAGATGAAAAGTCAGGCTTCTTTAATGTTATGTCGCAGTTTAACATTCTTAAAGAAGAGTTGCCTAATAAAATTATAAGAATAACTAAAGGTGTTTTAAAGGAACTTGATCAAGAAATGAAATCTAAGATAATTGATGATCCTCAGAAATACGAAATTCTTAAAGCTTCTAAAAAAAACTGTATTGTTAGTCCAATTATTACAGGAAATTCTGTTGAGGGAGTTCTTTTGCTTTTTGATAAAGAAAGCAGAAATGGCTTAATTAAATTTACACAACAAGACCTAAGACTTTTCGACAGCTTAAGTAAAAAAGTAAGCCTTGCATACGACAATATCCGGTTAATTGACTCTTTAAAAAGCTCTAACAAATTAGTTGATAACATTATGTCTTCAATTACAACAGGGATTATCATGATTAATGTGTTGGGGGAGATAGAGTTTGTTAATCACTCTGCCAAAAAAATATTTGGAATAGAACAAGAAGAAGTGATGAACAATCATTACTTCATGGTTTTTCAAAATAATCAACCTTTAATCGAACTACTTGAAAGCTCGGAAGTTAAAGACGAAATCATATATGAAAATAATTTTAAAATTAAAGATATTGAAGAAAATCCTCATGAAATAAATCTTACACTCTCTCCAGTTTATAATGAAGAAAACGAAAGGTCTGGTGTTGTTTTTTCTTTTGAAGATCTTTCTGGAATTAATAAGATTAAGTCAACATTTAAAAAATATGTTTCAGAAAACATTGTAGATGAATTACTTCAAAACGAAAACTCTTTAGAGCTTGGAGGAGCTCAAAGTGAAGTATGTGTTCTTTTTTCTGACATTAGAGGTTTTACTGCTCTTTCTGAAAAAATGAAACCCTCAGAAGTTGTTTACTTACTAAACACATATTTTGAATCAATGATTGATGTTGTTTTTTCTTACAACGGAACACTAGATAAAATAATTGGTGATGAACTCATGGTTTTATACGGAGTTCCATTAAAAAATAAAAATGATTCTCAAAGCGCTGTTAACTCAGCAATTGCAATGTTTAAAGCTTTAGAAAAATTCAATAAAGAAATTGAAAAAGAAAATTTACCGAAGCTTGAAATAGGAATAGGAATTAATTACGGTAAAGTTGTGTCAGGTAATATTGGGTCAGAACGTCAAATGAATTATACGGTAATAGGAGACGCTGTAAACCTTGCATCAAGATTATGTTCTCATGCAAAATCTGGGGAGGTAGTTATTTCTAAGAGTGTTTTCGAAGAATTAGATAACCATGAAGGATTTGAAGCCCAAGACCCCATAAGAGTAAAAGGAAAATCAAAAGAAGTTCAAAATTGGATTTATAAGGCTATTTAAGCGGCTTTTTTAATTATAACAATAGTTATGTCATCAGGATTCATGACACCTTTTGCCCAGTCATCTGACAAGAAAACAAGAGCATCTTTAATTTCACTGGCACTTTTTTCTGCATTGTCTTTAATGCAGGCTTCAATCTTATCATAATCCAGTAAATCATCTGAAGGGTTTGGCAGCTCTGGAAGGCCATCAGAAATCATGACCATTACATCTCCAGGCTTGAAATCTTTTTTAATCCCATCAAATTTTTCATTTTCAAGACCCCCTAATGGAAGATTTGGCACTAAAACTTCCTCAACCTCTTTAGACTTAGAGGAGAAAAAATAAGTTGGTGGCATAGCAGCAGAACTAAGCTCTACAGCATTTTTATTAAACTTAGCAACACTAAGACTCATTCGAAGTCTACCAAAATTAACACGTTTAACGATTCTATTGAGTTGACCTAAAATTGTAGAAGGCTCACCCATAGGGACCCCATTAAGACCAGCTTTAGTAACAGAGACCATAATTCCGGATATCACACCATGTCCAGTTGCATCACCACAAATAGCGTAAAAATATTCTCCTTTTTTATAAAAGAAGTCGTAATAATCTCCACCGATTTCTGTAGCAGGTTTTAAATAAGTGCTGATTTCAAAACCGTCAACAGTAGGAAGAACTTTAGGGAGTAAACTATTTTGCAATTCTTTCGCTTCTTCAAGCTCTTTAGACTTTCTTTCTCCCTCCATTTTTTCTTTAGTCATCTTTTCTCGGTACTTCACAAAGAAAGTCACAGTGATAATTAAAAGAATTACATACCCAACAATAGACTCAATTCGTAACCACCAGGGAGGAGCATTATACACTGAAATTTGAAGAGAATTTACGCTTCTAACTCCATTACCATTTACTGCATAAAATCTTAAGTTAGAAGTATAATAGGGTAGCCCACTTAGTTGAATTTGATTGTTATAACCATTTCTAATAACCTCATTATTATCTTCTTTTTCAACAAAATACTGGAGCTGATCGGACTTGTAAATATTGTCGGAAAATAGATCAAATAAAATTGTTTTTGTATTGTAATCGATCTTAACTTTACTGTCGACAACTGGCATTACAACCCTATTATTAAGCTCGTCTATTCCAACGACATTAAAGTAGCTTATGTTAAACTTGTCTTTAGATGAATTCAAGGATTCGAGAGAAAATGACTGAAGGGATTCTTCACCAGAAACAATTATTTGTTCATTTAGCTCATGTAATGATTCTTTATGAAAAGTAACAGGACTTAGACCATCTTCAAGAGTTATATTTTTTATTAAACCGTTTTCAATAAAATTTATACCCGAACCTGATTGGAAAAACAACCGTTCAGAGGATTGTAAAAAGTCATATACGTTATTGGAAAGCATCCCATCCGTAATATTTATATTTGTGAAAGTATTATCATCTAAAGAATATTTAAAAAGACCCGATCCGATTGAACCAATATAGAGAACCCTTTCACTTTGGAGAAACATCAATTTTGTTGGAGTTGAAGTAGCAAGTGAGCTTGTTGAATTGCCGCTATATTTGAAGTTTTTTATAAAAGTGTTGAAATTATTTTTATAAACAGAAAGACCCGACTGTTGATTTGTAACATAATAGAGAGAGTCAATTTGTTCAATATCAACAAATCCTCTCGGAACAGAACTATTCAAAAGCTCGTTATAATCATAAAAAGTAATTTTTGATTCTTCATTTTTATCTCTGAGTAATATTGCTTTTGGAATTTCAAACAAACCATTGTCGTGAGATGCTATTAAAACATCATCAATACTTTTTAAATTGTCAATAACATAGCCCTTAAAAGAGTTGTCAGAAAAAACATTAGTGTCGAGACTTTTTTTGTTTATATCAAAAACATATAATTTTTCTCTTCCAATGAAAATAAGATTTCCATCACTTTCAAATTTCATTTCTGAAAAATCAACAGGAAAACTTTTTTTATAAAAGGTTTTTTGATTTAAGCCCTTGATTTCAATGGTATTTTCATAGATATTTACGTATTGATTTTCGTAAGTATAGAAAAATTCAGACTTATCATACCCATCAATCTTAGTTACGGAAACACTTTCATTTTTTAATTTCTCAACACCATTGTTTGTAGCAAAATATAGTTCATTAGAATAAGACCGGGCAGAGCTTAGAGCTCCAATAATTTTTAAACCTACTTTATTTTTAAAATTTAAATCAGTTTGAATAATATCTGAAGAGCCTTTATCCCAAAATAAAAAATTATTTTTGGTGGTAGTTACTTTCAAAGTTTTAGGAATAGAGCCTGTCTTAAGAGGATTGATTTTGAGATTATCAGAACTAAGAGAAATTTCATAATCCGTATTTGAAGTTCTCAAAAAAACAGGACCTTCAGAAATAGATAGTAAAGATTTTATTGGAGAAGAGACAGAAACCATATTATCAAAAGTTGAAGTTTCTATGTTAAAAACAACAAGCTCGTTTTCACTGGCAATTAATAATTTGTTTTCATATTCCTCAATTCCAACGATTTTATTGCTTGTGAGTTTTGATTTTTTCCCCTTAAAATATCTTTTAAAAGTTTTAAGCTTTTTATTAAAAACATTGAATCCATTATTAGTAGCAATAAAGACTCTTGAGTCAGAAACAATTATTGACTTTTCATCGTTATTAGAAAATTTTGAGGTGGAAATTGACAAGGGATTTAAAGGGTCAAAAGTATAATGAGCTTCTAAGTTAAGATCAGAATCAATTAAATAATAGCCTGAATTTTCAGTTGCTACCCAATATTTATTATCCAGAAGATCCTCAACGATTGATACCGGACTGGAAGCCAACTTTATCTGTTTAAAATTAAATTCATCAGAATTAAACACACTTAACCCGTCCTGAGACATAGCAATCAAATTATCGCCTTTAGTTATAGTTAAAGCATCAACTTTAGAGTTTAAAATACTTAAAGAATCTTGGATATTAGAATAAAATATATGACTTTCATCATCATAAAACACATTTAAACCTTCATCAGTAGCAACCCAGAAAAGACCACTATTTTGACTTGCTATATCAGAAACATTATTTGAGCTTAGTGATAATTCGACTGGCTTAGTTTGAGCGCTTATATCAAAACAAAAAACAACAAAAAAGAGACTTAAAACAAAACTTTTCATTGTTAGTTTGATCATTAAAGATTTGTTTTGATTTGAGACTTTGCTAAATTTTTTATAATTGAATTTTGCCAAGTTGCAAAGTTATTATTAGCTAAGGCGACAAGAACCTGATTGCTTTCTTTTTCTTGACCAATTGCTTTTTTTGCAAGCGCAAGAAAGTATGAATGATAACTATCACCTGACAGTTCTACTTTAGAGAGTTTAGAATAAGAATCAATTGACTCTTGAGGATCTCCTTCCATTAAATTTAAATAACCTGAAAACTTGTAAAAGTTATTTAAACTGTTGGGATTAAATTTAAGTTCTTTTTCTGCCATTGATTTATACTCATTGATTTGGGCTCTTGCATTATCATAATTTCCAAATAAGATATTGTACCAGATATCCATTTCCATATTGGAGTTTAAAGCATTAGTAATAATTCTTTCTTTTTCATTATCATCAAAAGCGTTGGATAACAATATTTTTTCACGACTGGCTCTTAATTCTTTTATTTTTCCCATTGAACCAATTGTCTCTTCCTGTTTTTGACTGTGACCAAAAGCTCTAAACTTGGCTGATTCCATCCAAATTGTGTAGTTTATTTTCTGAACAGTATCAATATCAAAACTTTTTATATCATCTTGAATTTGTGAAAGAAGGTAAACTGCTCCAGCAAAATCCTTTTGATACATGTAAGTATGAGATTTTAATTCACTTATAGACACCTTCCAATATTCATTTGATATTTTGATTGCATCATCATAGTAATTTCTGGCTTGATCATATTTTTCTTGGAAAGTATATACGTGACCTACCATTAATAATGAGTTAGCATAAGGGTCACTTTTATCACCAGATTCATATTTATTTATGATTTTAAGCGACTCTTTATATGAAGCGAGGGCTTCATCAAATTTACTTTGAGCACGATATACATTGCCAAGAAATCTAGAGGGTCTTGAGCTTTGTGGAAGAATTTTTTTAGCATTATTAAGAAGGGTTTCGGCTTTATCTAAATTACGCTCATCAGTTGCAAGCATGTTGAAGTTATTACCTGTTGGAAAATGTAAAAATGCTAAATTTACATAGGCCTCAAAAGAGTTAGGGTTGATTTCAAGCGCCTCTTTCCACCTTTTTTCACCCGCTTTTACATCAAGACCATTTTTTATATCTCCTGACCATATTCTGAGTTGGTCATATTGAGGAAAATCTATTATCATTGAATCCATTATTTGATCTTGTCGGATAATAGTTCCATTAATCCTTCTTTCATAATTAGCTTCTATAATTCGAGACTCAAGATCACTAACTTTGTCTCTATTTGCATAAGCAAGTCTAACTAAAGCTCTTCTTTCCTCAGCATCTTTGAAATTATTAAATAGTTTAGGGACAAAAAAGTTTGGATCTAATTTAGCAATTGAATCAAAAAGAGCTTCCTGAGTTTCTGGATTCCAATTACTTCTTTCAACATTGGTTAGAAACTGCTCAAATAAGATTTTTGCTTCTTCAGATGTCGAAGTCCACGGGATTCTATCAGCCTCAACAGCTTCATTACAAGATATTATTGTTAAAGTAGTTATTAATAAAAGAATTAATTTTTTCATTGTTTTAGTGTTAAATTAAAAAAGTTGAATAATGTATAGGCTTAATATATAACTAGCAAAAAGCACTACGGATTTGATTAAAGATTTGATTGCAGTATTTACATGCAAAAATTTTGTAAAGGCTATATTTCCTGTTACATAAACCATATGAGTTAAATGTTTGTGGTATTCTTCAGGATTCTCTCGTAAGCTA